>Ga0307510_10000090_pt1 | contig 68878 bp, 98 predicted proteins | sample 12_EM_MG_FD_207224 | JGI IMG/M metagenome (GOLD analysis project Ga0307510, IMG submission 207224) | Populus trichocarpa ectomycorrhiza microbial communities from riparian zone in the Pacific Northwest, United States - 12_EM | ecosystem: Host-associated > Plants > Roots > Unclassified | place... | reverse complement strand
AGACACCAGTTTCCAGATGCCACGCGCAATGCTGCAGTTCATTCGAGGAAGTGACTAAGAGCCAGAAGTTCTCCTTGTAACGCTTGTAGGAGGGTCGAGCCACCATATTTGAGTTGGGCACGACCTTTGAAATTTGAAGGCTTCCTTTTTGGTGGCGTATCCGAAAAGGCGCTGATATCAAGGCGATCTTTACTGTCGTACATGCCGAGTAAGCTCGCGATTGAGGGGTCTCGTCTCAGCGCACCCAACCGGTTCTGGTCCTTCGGGGTGAAAGGTTGCAATGTCGACACTTGGCCAGATGGGTCATCCAGAGGGCGAGGAGTGGATGGCGTGTCAAGAGGCGGGTTCGCATTGGGAAACTCGTTGAGCGCCTTGACCATCCTAGCGAATTGTGACGGTGTACGTGTCTGTACGCTAGCAGAACGGCTCGGGGGAGCACTCGCTCTTTGAGATAGGCTGTTTACGGAATGCCCTAGATACACAAGTTCACGATAGGTTAGGAATGCACATGGCTGTCACGCGTACCAGTGAGATAGTACCCACGAAGTCGAGGTAGTGAAGAATAATCAACTTCGTTAACTCCTGCGTATCGGAAAGAAGACCTTAGAAGCATGTTGGCGATTTCTTCCTGTCCTTGTTATTACCTGCGCGCATCTTGTTTCTCCTCCTGCTTCCAAGGGGTAGAAATTTCTCGAAGAAGCCCATGATATCTGAGAGAAGAGGTTATGGCCGTGATAGATCGTAGAGTGAAGATTGTGGTGAAGAGGAACGTGATAGAGGAAGGGGAGGTGTACAGAGTGAGTGTGAACGGTGAGTGAGTCTTACTCGGGTTGGGCAAGGCAAGGCAAGGCTCAAACCAGCACCACACCTCTCACTGGCACTAGGCCTCACTAGGCCTCACTGCTTCTCTTTCTCCCTAAAACGCGACAAAGTCCTCGTCTTCGGATCCCTCAAAACCCTACTCTTCCTTCCCAAATAGTTAGACCGCTCTTTCGTGATCAAGGGATCCAACGGCCACGTGGTTTCCACGTTCACCCCTTCCACGCCAATCACACATGCTTGAGCGCCCACTGGCATAGCCCCCCCGCAAGGCTCGCCGTCACCGTGAAACATTTCGAGATGTCGTTGTATATCCAACTCCCTACCAAAGTAAATACATTCTGCTCTGCAATATGAGCTTTCAATTGTATTCGGCTCTTACGCTATCACAGTCGAACCCGGGGGATGCGAACGATGTTCCTGATTTTGGTATGGAGTCCGCGGGCTGTGCATTGTGTCACACCACACCTTCACCTGTGCGGAAGCACGTCTTTCGACACGTGTGTGCCTCGCGAATGGGTCATATCACTCCCGCAGCCGGAAATGGCGGGATGCGCCATCCAATGGCATACATTTACCAAAGTGACGGCTATTCCGTCGCAGTCACTTTGGCCGCGTTGTGAGGAGAGACACGCTGTCGCAGTGCTGGCCTCGATCAATGATGCCGCCAGGTTGCCTCATTCTGAGGGGTTGCGAGTGTTATGATAAAAACCCCTTCCCGAAGATTGATTCTCCACTTGCTTTCCATCCTCCCATCGCACTCCCCAGTAACATCGCCTTCCACATCGTATCAAGTGACCATTCATTCACAACATGTCTAAGCAACCTCAGCCCCAGGGGTCGCCCAACTCGAAATCGCTCCGATCCCGCATGGGCACAATAATGAGGAGATCATCAACTGCTCTGAGCGCCGTCGGCGGTTTGGCGAGGCCAGGAACCCCCTCCCGCAGGTCATCGTCCGAGTCTCTCAGGCTTAACGCTAACGCCCCTGGCACGGAGCATGCTATGCCAAGTCCCGTAGCTGAGTCCCCAGCCCGTGAAGCTGCCGAATCTATGGCAGATCCAACGGGGCCATCCAAACTATCAGGCCCTTCTATCACTGCCGCAGAACCTACTCCCGAACCTCCTGCCGCTGTTTCCTCTCAAGAGGCATCAATTCCCCCCGTACAACATACGTCGGAACCTGTTCCTGCAGCAGACGTTGCACCCGCCCCGACATCGGATGCCGTCCCGGTGTCAGTTCCGGACACCTCTTCCACTGCTGTTCCAGATAAATCCGCTGAACCCGCGTCCTATGTTGTGCACTCTCCCAAATCTCTCAGTCGTGCTCCATCCGAGCACGCTGCGGACGAGGCTCTGCTGCCTGTTCGGCGGTCCGAAGACTCCGGCAGTACTCGATCGCATGGACAGGTCCTCCCTCCCCATGAACGACAGCTAACGACCGAGGGTCTTGCAGCGCCTTGGGACAGTGGTACCCTTGTGGCCGAGGGATCTTCTCAGCCCGAGCAGGAAGCACCTGTGGCTCCTAGTGCAATGCCTGCTCTACCCAATCCGGTGTCCATTGACCGTGCTTCAACACCCCCCGTGGATAAATCTTCGGTAGCTGGTCTTGCGTTGAAGAATAGGACGCGGGGTTCCACTGTTTCTTCTCAGGTGCGACCACGCACACCGTCTATTCCCAACGGCCCAGCGTCCAGGAGGCCGAGCGTATCCTCTTTGGCGTCTTCAGCCGCAATATTGGCCGGCCAGCCAATCCATGCTGCTTCTACGGAACCTCGTCGGGAGGGTGTTGCTACGCTCCCTGAACGTACCAGGTGTGTTCGTTGCTGCAAAGGCGATGCTTGAACATGACACCGTTTTGTAAGGACAATGGAGGACCCACTTCCCAATCCATTTGACAATGTGCGATCCGCACCATCTCACCCAACAGAGCAACCCGCCATGTCGATGCCCGAGTAAGATAATTTTCTTTGTACTGTAACCTTCGGCGTGACGGTGTTCCTAGACCAGCTTTACACGAATCCAGCTCCACGAATGTTTGGGCTACAAATGACGTTCCCCTCCCACCCCCCAGTGAGGTTGTGTACGCGATGTGAGTCACTGCCATACCAGTGTAAACCAGCTCATTCAAATTGTATACTTCAAGGCCCATTCAGACCGCGCCCTCAAATGTCAGTGCGGCAGGCAAAGTCGGCTTATTTTCACCCAGAGAATTCATGGATTATGACACAGAGTATGTGATCCGTATGCTACAAATCGGACCTTCCTTATAATTGATAGCGAGCGGCGCCCACTTCTTCAACCATCCGCAACATCTCTCAAAACTCTCCCCAATTACGGACAGACTGAAGCCACGCGGTCTGTCTCGATCCTTGCCCCGCCTACTGAAGGTGCCATGTGGGTAGTGCCAATGCGCCGATTCGCAAGCCTGGGGTGGCAAGAAATCTCGTTACCTGATGGCGTTCGTTACTTCTCGAACGATACACTTCACACTGTCACAGATGTCGATCTGTCCCATGCCGAAAGACTAGAATCAGTCACGAAATTCCTCGAAGGACCCGACACAGAGGTTTTACCCCCGCCTGAGTGGGAATTATGGCTCCGTGAGGCGAGTGACTCAACGGCAGCTTTTATCAAAGTCTGGGTACACCACGGGTCGCGGATGGTGTTGCTCGAACGTCCTTCATCGGATCCGGGAGAGATTATTAACAAAGGCTTGGACAGTACGTCACTGAGAGTTTACCTGCCTTGATGGTCGTGTTGATGTTTCGACAGAGACGGACATGGAATACCAATACTGGTCGTTTATGGTGTCGCATCCCGCCCATGCGCTGTTGCCATCTGGATCTGTTTCCGAAGCCATCGACGTCCTGACATGGTGTTATACTGGTGGGTTGCTTCCTTTGCTCATCATCTTTTGTCGCCAATCATTGGCCTCGCGTTAGATCGTCTGCTGCCAACGCCCCACCCTTCCTTACCCCCATTCAGTCAAGAAGAGTGCCAGGAGCTTTTAACGCTACTTCGTTCTTTCAGTCGTGAGTATTCTTATTGTAGTCGTTGGCTTCTTGACATACATCCCGCTCCTAGACGTGTCTGCGCAGACCGTGTCAATTATCCGCACACGTGTCGTATCCAAAGTACTTCTTCGCATCGGTATGTTTTGGTCCGCACGCAAGTTACCCGATCTTCTCAATCGAGTTTTGTTTAGCTGCTTGGAAGCAAGGTCGTCACTGGGACGGTTCAGCATATCAAGCACAACGGAAGATCAACAATGGAACTCGCCCTCCACTTTTCCGTACGGCGGGGGACTTCATCGTTTCTTTCGTCTGTCTTGGCCTCCCTTATCTTTTCCTGGAACGATCACATCATCAACGATTCGACACCGAGAGTGGAGCACGCAGTTCTGCGGGCCCTATGCTCGCTGTTGGCGCGCTTGCTTGCTTGATCGTGAGTTAGGAAGTCCTGAAAATGTGATGCCGTTTTGATCCCAAGTCTACCCCCTCCAGGCTGCGATCATCTTGAGTGCCTCAGTGACGTTCATTACGCTCCCCGGCATCGATGATGTTTCACGTGTTGCTGGGTTCCTCGCCATTCTTCTCTCCGCGTCCAGTCTTATTTCTGCTGTGATCGCATTGTTCCGATACAAGTCGGACATAGAGAACCCGATTGCCTATCCTCGCGGAGAAGGACTCGTTCTTCTTTCGGTATGTGTCATTAGCGAATGCCTTCTTCCCATAGCTGACTGGAAATTCAATCTGAAGCGACGAAGCGTCCTCCTATCCCTCCCCTTGGTCTTTTTGCTCTACGCAATTTCCGCATTCATGGCGGGGATCACATTGTACGCCCTTCGAGGGATGACGTCGAGTATAGGTGGACGTCACTTTGAAGATTTCACGAAGTGGGCGGTCATAGGGACCTTTGGAGGATTGGCTTGCATACTTTTGACATCGCAAATGTTGATTCACTGATAATTATGTCTTTCGCATGTTGTGCTCATATCTATGTTTTATGCTCGATCTATGTCAGACACGTGTATTCAATTAACAATTAATTGGTTGAACAATTAACAGGGAGTGAAGCTAGTGAAGAACTGTGCTTTCACACGGCCCGGTTACAGACCACTTACTACAAGTTGCTAATGCTCCCTCTGTCTCGGGCTACCACATCACCGCTATCTCTGCAAGATGCTCACATTATTAATACAGTTCTAACTCTTGGATATGTTCTTCCTCTTTACCTCACTAAGTTCACCCGCCTCTCGTTCTCAAAGAACCCACAAGACAATGTGACTCGCTCAAAGGGCCCATCGGAACGGTGGCGAGACGACCCTGCAGTCATCAAAGCCCGGTTGTTGTCAGTTTCCGCCAGCACGATAGCATCGGTGTATTTGATGCACTATATCTCAGTTGCGGTTCAAAGCGACCCACTGAAAGTAAGCAAAGCGTCGCTTTCTGTGCACGTGTCGCTCATACGTCTGGTTTTCACAGACCGGGTGGGACACAACGGCCGTCCATCTCGGGTTTTCTTTATGCAAGAGTAATCTCCCTGCACACTTCGTCACACCTGCCTTATTCCTTGGCCCGCTGTACGCTCGGTATCTGGGTCAATGGCTGCCTTTCATGACAAATTGGAGTAAGAGGGACCTGTTAAACTGGGTCAGCATTCGGAATTATGTCGCCGTGAGTGTTTAGTCCCGTGAATACTCGCAAAACTCACGACTGTGTATGGGGCTGTTCAGGGACCCATATCCGAAGAACTGGTTTGGCGTTCATGCATAATTTGCGCATACCGCCTTGCTGGTGCCTCGAACAAATTCCTAATATTCTTCACACCGTTGACATTTGGGTCTGGTGCGTCCTTTTCATATTAATGCGGTGGAATGAAATCCGAGCCAATACCAGCTCATTTGCACCACGCATGGGAAATCTACAACATGCATGGCCGCACCACCCAAGCCTTGCGGCGTGTTATTTTCTCGGCACGTAAGGAGTCCCCCAAAACCGTAAACGTATCTACGCTGAGTTAGCTTGGCAGTCTTCCAGTTCACTTATACCACGCTCTTCGGATTCCACTCTGCCTTCCTATTCCTGCGCACAAGTTCATTGATACCTGCGATAACCTCGCACGTATTTTGCAACATCATGGGTTTTCCCGCAATTCAGTATGAGCTCCGCTGGTACCCACATCGCCGAAGACGTACGTCAGACCTATAACTTATTTCGTGTATTGGGCTGATCTGTATGCAATCTAGAGATTATATTGGCGTACTGTGCTGGTGTCGTTCTTTACATATACGGAATGAGAGCATGGACATTGCAACAAGACAGCCCCTTCTGGTTCCATGGGGCGTCCAACCTGCAATAGACACCGTCATCCATACCCTCCAGATCGTATTTTATTGGCCCTGTCGCGGTGAGATAGAATCAGGGTATTGGGAATTGATGTGATGTAGATATATATATGTTTTGCCAATATCAACTATTGTGTGTAGCTCAGCCGGTCATAAGTCAGTCGACTCCTTCCGGGCCGCCACGTTCGAGTCACGCTTCCGCGTCCGTCGCTCGTCATTGCTCATCACTTCGAACCCAGAGTGAAATGGCGAATTCACGGAAACGCAAGCGCGATGCCAGAGGGGACGGTCATGGTGATGACGACGACGACGATGCGCGTGGCATGCGCCAGATACTCCCTGTTGCAAATCTCCCCATTGATTTCAATGGTGAACCTATGGACGGTTTGCAATACCTCTTCACCGTGAGGTACGTTCTATCTGTCGCGTTTCCGAACCCCGATGAGATAGCATCCACAGGCGAGATGCTCGGAGACTACCCAACGTCAAGCGCGCCGACAACCCGTACGATTGCGACCTTCCACGACCTGCTGAACCCGCTACCACCGAACCCTCCAAACCGACCGAACACGTAGAGGCGTCCTCGCCGCTCCCAAGTAAAGCATGGTGTAGCGAATTCGAACGCCACTTTCGCAACTTTCGTGGTGTGAGTCTTTGCGACCGTTTCCTTTCGTTTATTTTCGAAACTCGCGCGCTCATCTCTCCAGTAGAACATAACTCAGCTCACCGCTCAACCCCGGCGAGCGGGACCGCTGCAGAAGGTGGTCCCTGATAAGAAAAACAGGGATGCCTGGTGGGCCTTTCTGGAGGGTGCCCCGGAATCCGTGTGGAACCCTTCGCGACCAACGGAGCAGGGCAAGCAACGCGGGAGGAAGAGCCATGGAGGTATGTTTACACCATATTCAGGGCAGATCCTCCCTCTAACGAAACCCACAGCTACCCAACAGTCTCCTTCTGTCACCCCATCTGATGATGATGCCCCACGGAAACCAAGAGAGCTTTCGCCAACGCAACTGTTCCATATTGACCACGTGTGTCCCTCCCTTCTCGACGTAACTGGAACTCTAACAGCATGTTTGAACCCAGCGCCTCTCTCTTCATCTTATCATGTATTTTACGCACTGGTTCGACTTGTATCTTAAGTCCGTGGATGCCGACACTACCAGCAACGACGTTAATTCCGCCACGACCCACACACCTACGGATGTACACATGCGATGGATCTTTGCGCTCCTCACTCGTATAGACCTGCTCTGTTCTGCGGATGAAATGAACAGTCTACGCGGTCTCGCAAGAATATGCCTTGCGCTAATCGCAATTGCTCGTCGTAGAAAATCGAGGACTCTGTTATCGTCCGACAGATCTACCCACGATGAGCTGGCGGATACAAAGACGGACCTCGATAGCAGTGGAACGGGATGCGCGACTCCCTTAAATTCTGAGGGAGATTCCAAAACACTGAGCGAATGCTCTATGTGGATGGTGTTTTGTGCTGTGACGTGCGTCTGGGGACAGCGGGATTTGTGGAATGACGCGGAGGAGACGCTGCGTTAATGTCGTTGATTTCGCGCCACACCAATCCACCGTCCCAGCTGTACCGCGCCATGTTGATGGTTCGTCTCCTGTACCTTGGTACTTTACCTCGCTAAATAGCACCTAGGCTGGTACCGAGAATAAAGCGCTTCCCAGAAATATGTCGTGTTGAGCAACCCGCAGCAATATGGCTTGGGTATGGATTACACAATAATCCCAAAGCCCTGCGTCCCACCCTAGGGGTACACTGCTCTACACATGTCGACTACACAGTGGTCGAAAGCTGTACATATGATCTTGCTATCTAGTACACCTGAAAAACATATCACAACGCTCAGTCGTAAAGCTAACCTCGCGTGTAAAGTCCACTTGGGGGAATGATACAGCAAAGAGATATGCAAACCCTCGCAGCGCTGAAGGGATTCGCAGCGGCAGATTATGCGAAGGGATTTTTTGTATGATTGAGTGTCTGTGGTTGAGGAATCTCGAAGGGAAGTTGCGGTACTGGGGGAACCGGCAAGTTTGCATGTTCACCGACCGCAGTAGAAGCATGGTCGTCCCGCGCTAGGCACAAAACGTCAGGACCACGACATTACCGAAAAGTAGCAACCATACCTAGGGCATGAAGGTAGTCGAAATGTCGTGCTTTCTCCAATACCAAACTATCTCGTGGACGACTTTGTCTGGAGTGCACATGATCCTTGCGCGGACTAGAATTGCCAGTCCTAAGAGAATTCGACCGAGCTATCGACTCTCCATTGCGAATGGGAGACGAATGTGTGTTCGATGCAATAAGTGAAGAAGTCCGCAGATCTATTGATCGACCACGTGCTTCTGAAGGGTGTGTGGAAGAGCTACCATGTCGTCCCTCTGCGTCGTGGGAAGGTATACGCAGCGATAGTCGGTGCGACATAGGGAGTGGGGGAACCGGGGGCGGAGTGCTGGGAGGTAATGAGGCAGCCTGCAGTACGGCAGGGTGTGCGTTAATTGACTTTGAGCGGGCCCGAGGTCGTGTTTGGATTCCTCCCAACGGTTCATCCTTAGTCCGTTCACCAGACCCGTCGATTGGGGTATCCGCCTCAAAAACTTCCTCATGTAGTTCCCTATGTGTTCTCCTTACCCTCCTCAAGGGTGCATGGTCTGAGGCGGAAATCCGCTCGCTGACGGGAGTTGGATGTTGCGATTGGGTTAGGTTCCCGTGCGTCTGCGGAACAGGAGGGAAGATCTCGATATGAGGATAAATCGGGGGGTCTGGAAAGTCTGTCAGATGTCGCAGTATTATGTGAAATGATGCCAGAACTCACACAAGCTGAGCGCTGGGTATTGTGCGGGCAGTAAGGTTGAGAGAGGTGCCCATTGGTCTTCCTTCTTAGGGGAACCTGTACCGTAGATATCAACGTATGGATATACCGCGGGGTCTTGAAGGTATGAGATGACGGAAGGGATAGAAATAAGTAGTAGACCTACATATGTCAAACTGGGGATAGACCGGCTTTAGCGAAACAGAAATGTGGGGGGTTGAAACGTCATTTTCTCCAACTGAAACGTGGCCAGGGTAGATCTCGAACCACGGATAGACGACAGGATCTATAAAGGTCGAATTAATAATGTCTCAACGGCCTCAAATCGACGTACATAGTCGTAAGCACGGATATCGTGACGTCAGATCGGTCTTCTCGATGCTACCTGTCTCCTCGGCGAAGACGGAAGGGTAGAGATCCAATTCAGGATACACCGCAGGATCTATGGGTCAAATGGAATCAGCCATGCGGGTAATCAAGTTGGAATTGAACGTGTTCTGACAGAGTATCAACCTCGGGTAAACCTGAAGACGGAGACCCATGTTAGTCCCTTTTGAGGGTCCCGCGACTGCTGGGTAGATGTCGAATACAGGATACAGGGGGGCGTTTGGCGCTATCGGTCTAGTAAGATATGGGTCGGAGGGTAGGAGTTGTGCGTATGCTCACTCAAATTAACTGATCGAACTCGGCGAGACTTGGCTGTTACGATGGTGAGGCCATCAGGCTCAGAATTGGCAGGTACCCACATATCTGCTCACCAGTCTGACCTGCCTCAGCGAAGGAAGGAACTGTTTTGGGAGGGTAAGGTATGACGAAGGGATATTGTGGTGGATCTAAGTGGAAAAATCAGTCAGTTATCGGTATTTCTAGGCCACAAGGACGAACATAGTTCTATTGCAGGATAGCTGAGTGGTAGGCGGACTTGTAGCGAAGTAGCTGATTTAGGCCACACTGCTGGCGGATAAATATACATAAGGTCACTTGGATAGCCAGCGGGATCTGCCAGAGGTGCCTTACGTTAGGGCCCAACATTGAACCGCATCAAAAATTTCTTACATAGATCGAAATAGGGATATTGGGTACCCAGATGTGAATTAGTAGAGAAATTGTGCATGGAAGAAGGCTGGGCCTCCTGCTTCATGCCCAGGCCTACATGATGTGGGAGATATATGGATAAATATGGATAGACTGGAGGATCTACACATAGTTTAGATGAGGAGGTAACGAGGCGGACATAAAGAACTTACAGATCACCAAGCTTGGATAACTACTCTTTAGATGAACATGGGTGGCTTCAAGGAGGGGTTGGACGTCTGTGACATGTTCCGTGAATAAACACCGAGAGGCATCGAGTAGCGTTTCCTCACGTGTCTCGACTACAAGGCCCAGGTTGGGGAATAGTAACGGCAGTGGCTTCGATACACTTTCTGTTGTGAAAGAAGGCCAGATAAATGACCATGCCTCGCGACTTGGAGTGGACAAGTATGGGAAGACATGACTACTCGGATAAAGTCCAAAGCTACCCGATGTCCCACTTATAGCATTTTGGTTAAGAGGTGAGTCTCCAGTTGAAAAGATTGACAGAGTATACGGCCAGATACACGGCATACGTATGCCGAGATTAAGTGAGGGGTGGCATGACACTATAGAGAAGGGAGGGTGAGATAGTTCTCCTGGCAAAGATGTAATTGGAGTAGGTGGGCAATCCTCCAACATGCGCAGGCCAAGGTCGGGCGAGGGAAGGCGGAACTCCACGGATGCAGGAGAGTACAAAAGCTCTTCTGGTCCCCATGACGTAGCCGTGGATGGCGTGGGAGGGCAGTCCTCGGTTACGCGTTGTCCGATGTCGGGTGAGGGAAGACGGAACTCCACGGATGCGGGTGAATACAGAAGCTCTTCTGGCCCCCATGACGTAGCAGTGGAAGGTGTGGGTGGGCAATTCTCGATTACGCGTTGGCCGATGTCGGGTGAGGGAAGGTGTAATGGCGTTGATAAGGGAGAGTCGTCGAGCGTCTTTGGACCCCAGGAGGTCGCTGTCGATGGGGTGAGGAGGACAGAGCCCTCGAGGCGACGATCAAGATGTACAGATGGGACGTGGGACATAGAAACGGGCGTCACGAGGGACTCGTAGTCAGGGGGACCCGCGGAAGACGCTGACCACGCGAAGTCGTTAAGGTCAATGTCATCAACACCATCAGTCTCAGCCAAAATATCGGTGTCGCTGAGCTGAATGTCGTTTGGAACGTGTATGGTATCAAAGCTCATCTGACCTGTTGTCGCCATTGGGGTAGGAGCAACAGATGAGCTCACTCTCCATGACTCGACTCGCTTTTCGAGGGCAACTTTAGCTGTTTTTGGCTCGTCTTCTTGAAGAACCGTAGCCAAAGAGGTCGACAGGGCATGGACAACACCGTTTCCTGCGAGTGCATTTCCCGCGCTCGATGTCAAGGATATTGTCTCGAGTCTGTCAACAAGCGAGAGTTTTTTGGGGATGTGGCGGCTCCGCGACACTGTTTGCAACCCTGAAAAGACTTCTGGGCGTTCATCGCCGCGTTCGTCAAAGGAGGTTTTGCTATCTTCACGATAGTGAGACAGTGATGGCGGCACTGACACCGGGACATCTGCTGCATGTCTGCGGTCGGTATTCAGCCATGAATCGAGCCAGCGTGCCTTCCGCCGATCAATATCGAACTCGACGCGTCCACATATTGGCATCTGAGAAGTTGACCCCGGAGATCGCGCTTCGAACAAGTGACCCCAAAGAGCCGGCCAAATATCATCCGAGATGCGGGGTGCCATAGTGATACCGTGTTCCGTGACCTGCAAGTAGAGACAGAGGCCGACAGGACTAGGGAAGTTGAATTCACGGGCAATGGCATTGAGTTGGCTATACATCTAAACGCATCGTTAAGCAAAACATAAGTATAAGGTGCCTGTTCTTACAGTTGATTGGAGGGGCATCACAACACCCTGGGAGAGACGGTGCGAGGGCCCGGAAGTCAAAGTGTTACCAAGCGGCCCATGGTCCTGGACGAGGGATGGCGGAGGAATGACGATAATAAGCCAACGAGATTGTCGTGAATTGGGTTTCTCGCGTGGGCCATGGAGAGGTGAGTTGTGATAGGTGAGGGTGGATACGCGGCGGAATGGTACACCCACGAATGGGTGAGAGTTCGCGTCCGGATCCGTGCCATGCACAGCGGATGCATTCATAAGGTCTGCGGTGTGATGACCACTGGCCCCGGCTAGGAAGTCGGTGTCGGTCTCGGGTGGAGTTGGCAGTTGACTGGGCCGACTAAAATTCATAGAGTCGATTGAAACGCGGGGATGGAATGGGATATTACGGACGCTGTTCTATCTATAATAGTTTAAAATTTCAGTGTCAGTGTCCGGCACTAAAGGGGTTGGAAGAAAAGAGGGGAAGAGCAGGGTTTGCTGGTAGACTGTCGAGGGGCAAAATTCTATGAGGTGAGATGACAGGCGGTGCAATGAATGATCGGGCGGGGGATGGTTGCGAGGTACATCTTTACCTTTACTCCCGTTCGCACCGTCAGCGCTCTTTCCGGGTTAAGCCCCTTACGATCAGTGCGACGCCACCAACGAAAGGAACACGCCGATTCCAGCCTCTGCCGCTACTGGCAACCATGGATCAGAAGCTAGCTCAACTGTCCGCTCTCAATCAAAAAGATAAGGGCACGGTATATCTGTCCCTATTGTCCAGTATCTTCACATCACAGGGGAATGCAAATATCGCTCATGATATCCACGCTCTCGTCGATCATCTCATAAATCAGGATGCTGGCATCATCGCCGGCAGGCAGGTTTTGACTGAGCTTGTCAGAGGTCTCACATCAGCAAACATACCGGACACAGAGCTACGCAAGAGGATTGTGGAGGATGTACTCTCTGTCGTGCAGTCGCGTGCCACAAGCTATGAAGAACAAGTACGTGCCGCACAGCCCAAAGGAGCATCCCGATACTAATCAATGAACAGGTAAACCTCCTCAAGTTTGAACTTGCCGACATCTTAGAGCATGACGAGGATTGGTCGGGCGCCGCTCGTGTTCTGAGGGGTATTAACCTCGAAGCCAGTCAACGGTACATCGATGCGTCTCTATCAACACAAGCATCCTGGTTTTTGACCAACGACCTCCTTATAGCTCAGACGAAGATAAACTTCGAGTTTATATTCGCATTGTCCGTCTGCTCCTTGAGGAGGAAGACTCCGTGCAGGCGGAAACTTATCATAATCGTGCTACATCTCTTATCCATTCTACCAGTCACCGCGAAACACTCCTGGCCTATAAGCTCTGTCAAGCCCGCATTAGTGACTACGCGAGAAAATTCCTTGAAGCTGCGAGCCGATATCACGAATTAAGCTTTGTCGGCGAGATCGATGAGGAAGAAAGGGGTCATATGCTGTACGTGAACCCCTCGCGTTACTTTGTCCCATGAAACGGTCTATAACTGAGCCCCGTAGGTCAGCAGCGGTCACCTGCGCCGTGCTTGCACCAGCTGGCCCAAACCGCTCCAGAATCCTATCCTCACTCTGTCGCGACGAACGCACCGCAGAGCTGCCCACCTACAGCGTTCTTTCCAAAATGTTCCTAGACCACATACTGCGACCCGCGGAAATCAAAGTGTTCGAAAAGACGCTCAAGCCACACCAGCTGGCGCAGATCGCGCTCTCCACGAACGACCGCCTGTCTTCGACGCTCGGAGATGGCGAGCTTGTGGAAGGGGCCAGCACGCGAACTGGCCCTACGACCGTCCTTGATCGCGCGGTAATGGAGCACAACGTTCTTGCGAGCTCGCGAATTTATAACAACATTTCCTTTGCCGGACTTGGTGCCCTGTTAGATCTCACCCCAGGAGCTGCGGAAACAATGGCGCGCAAGATGATCGAACAGGGACGCCTCAAGGGACACATCGACCAGGTAGACAAATTAATCTGGTTCGAAGCAGCGCGCGAAGAGGACGATGCTCAAGGAAAGGCCGGCGGACTAGGCGATGTAAACCAAGATACAGAAGATACCGGGTCATTGTTCACCAAACGGTGGGACAAGCAGATCAGAATGACTGCTGCACATGTGGGTCGCACACTACCGATCAACCATTTCACCGATTGACTTTGGAACAAAGGTTGAATCACTTGTACAACACTTATCTGAGAACGGATTGATACGCTCTGCGGCCGTTCCAGTGTAACCTTTCCCAGACTGCAAATCAGTATGTACTTGATAGAGAATGCAAATTACGATGGGTACGATGCCTGTATATACTACACAATGCATGAATAAGAGTAACTCGCAGTCTCACTGCGGTGCACCTCCTTCAACCTTTCTCCGCTTCTTCGCACGCTCACGCTTCGTTTCCAGCTCGTGCCACTCCCCTTCCAATGATGATAACCCAGTTGGCATCGCCGGTGGGGGATCCTCGACTTTGAAGTAGGCTGCCTCGAGAGCTTGTACTGCAGTGATCCGGTGCAGGGGGTCGAATGCCAGGAGTTTCTCCGCCAAATCTAAGCCAGCAGGAGACAACCACCTTGCGGATTTCATGAGCATGATAATTTATGGCATCAAAACTACAAACTCACTTGCGGAATAGATCACGGAAGTGATTTGGTATAACTTCCTTTGGCTTCACAAGCTCGTACCAAGGAAGGTTAGTCACACCAGGCCATCGCTCCGGAGTCGGGGTGCCGAGGAGCCTGAAGATGCACTCGAGTTGGTGTATCTCGTCGTTACCTTGAAAAATTGGTTTCTTCGTGAACAACTCAAGCATTATACACCTAGAAATCGAAGCCGTGAGTAATATATTCCCAGAGAAATCGACGCATCCGACATACCCTGCGCTCCACATGTCGACTTCTGGCCCATATACAGTAGTGCCAAAAAGCAGTTCAGGGGGCCGATACCACAATGTAATCACCCGATTGGTATAGTCGCTTCGCCGCCGTTTGTGATAGAACCGCGCGAGGCCAAAATCGCCAAGTTTGAGCTCGCCACGGTTGTTGACCAAGATGTTTGAGCCCTTGATATCCCTATGTATGATGCCTTTGTGGTGGAGATACGCCAACCCTGCGAGCATTTGTTCACACAAAGACTTTAAATGGGCGTTGGAAAAGGTGAATTGAGACTGGGAAAGTATCCCGGTGAGATCGTGGTCCATGTACTCGAATACCATGTATACGGAACCTGTGTCAATGAACGGAATCAGGGACTGTATGCACGGATAGTGGTGTAGAACGTACCATTAGAGACCATCATCTCGTACAATTGGACAATATTATAGTGACGCAGAGATTGCAACAGCTTGATTTCTCGCATCGCGGTCACCGGGAACCCATCACGTTCCGTTTCCATGCGGATGCGCTTCAACGCGACATACAGCCCGTTTACTGTATTCTGGGCCTTGTAAACCTTGCCAAAAGTACCCTCGCCAACCTGACTGACGATGGAATACAACTCATCGCTAGAGGATTTGTTAGGGGTACTTGGTCTTGTCATTTCTGGCTCGCCAGGGTGGGGGAAATCGCGATCGTGTGGTCTCGCATCATCTTGGTCATGGGGAGGGGGGTATTCGTGTCCATTATGTCCCGAGAAATGCTGCTCATCGTGGTAGTAGACAGGTTCACGCTGATCGTGGTGATGTCGGCCTTGTTCGTGGCCATAATAGTGAGCATAATCATGGGGAGGAGGCCTTTCGCTGGGTTTTTCATCCTGTCCAGGGTAAGAGGTTGGGTGAACAGGGCTGTTGCCTAGTGGCCGACTTGAAGCAGCGTATGGAGAACGAGGGGCCGAATCGTAGTGAGTTCGGTGGAAGGTCTCATTTGAGGTGAAGGACGCCTGTCCGTTGTGGACAAGAGGAGCAGGCGCTGGAGGGCGGTAATGTGGGGCGGGAATAAGTATGGGAGAAGGGTGCCGCTTCTCAACATCTTCGCGCTCATCTTCATCACCAGGAAAGAACCTTCTGACAGCTGAACTGGCTTGCTCAATAGGCTTGAAACCCCCTACTTTGAAGGATGGCATACTTGCGGGAGTAGACCGCGAGGGCACAGGTGACGGATGTGGGGGTTGATTGTGTTGGGTGTCATCAATTGGGGGATGTGTCAATGGAGTGTGGCCATGACGAGAGACATGAGGAGCCGGGACCAAGAGATCGTCACGGGGGTGGGGGTGGGATAAAGCGGGAGTTTCTTGAGAAGATTGGTACTCCGTAGTGTGCGCAGCATCGTTGTGGCCTTGGTACGGGACTTGGGGAGGGAGAGCAGGAGGCGGCATTGTCTCCGCACCGTGATCTTGGACTGAACGCCGCGACCCACGCGCATGTCCATTGGGTCGACCTCGTTCCCGTTTCGGCCAACCATTGTCTCTTGGAAGGAGTTTCGATTGATTTTGGTTGCGCTGGGCCGCTCGGGAGGGGGAAGGCATATTGATGTCCTGAATTGAAGTGGTAGTGGGAAGTCGGTGGACTGGCCGTGGCCGTTCCGTAGGACTCAGGCTAACGCTGCGACTGCGACCGCGACTCCTGCTTCCGCTCGAACTTGACCGAGAAGCTGGAGAATAAGTTCGCTTGTGGCTACGGCCTTGTCGCGGATTTTCGTCCCGTGAAGGGGACTTTCCCTTCCGTGTAGGAGAGCCAGTTAGGGACAACGGTCGAAGAGGGGAAGAATGTCGTTCTGGCGAACCAGAATGGGATGGGGAATATCGCCGTTTGTGACGATCATCCACAGGGGGAGAGGGCGTATGACTCCTGTTATTCGGAATGCTGGAATCCCTTTGCCGTCGTTGAGGAGATACTGACTGCGATGGAGAACGACTTCGATCGGACGGGTAAGAACGAGAAGAAACTCCAGGAGAGCGTGAACGCGAAGGTGAGGGTCGTTGCTGCCGTTCCTTGAATGTGTCCTTTTTCAACGCCCTTCCAGAGCCATCACGTTTTGTCCAGCTGGAAACTCCTTTAAGTGCAGTAAAGATATTCACTGAGCAATACTTACTTGTTCAGGTGACTATCGTCAGGTCTGAAATCCCGTCTTTGCTGGTAATTGTGGCGGCCTTTTTTGCCTCCTCTGCCGCTCCGGTCTCGATTTTGGTAACGTCTGTGGTTCTGATTGCGTTGGCCTTGCCCACCCGCACCGCCCCGTGACGAGGATGAGGATTGCCACGACGCAGAGGGCTGCCATGTCCGGTCTTCCGTATTTCGTTGAGAGCGGTCGTTTTGAAAATCCCTACGCTTCAAATCGGCAGGTTGGCGACTGGTGTGACCACCGTGTCTGGGCTCCCACGAGTCGTTCGTCCGCCAACCCTCGCTGCGCCCGTCGTCCCGATGCCAGCCCTTTCCTTCCGGCCGCCAATCCGATCTGCCTTGACGTTGGTAGTGGACGGGGCCCCTGTCGCCGTGGGCCGGCCAGTCCGTGTGGGCAGGCGGAGCGTAGCGCTCAGTCCATTCTCTACCGGAAGGGGGATACCGTGAGTCTTCAGGCGAACGAACTTCCGGCCAACTGCTCCGGGAGTCTTCAGCGCGGATGTAATCATCACGCATTCCACGGCGATAGGGATCATCGGAGGGGATGTGGTGGAGGTCGTAGGCTGGATGTGGGACTTCAGGATGGTGCCAGCTGTCGTTAACGGGGCGATGTTGAAGAGACGACTCTCCTCGGGGATCGTAGCTGGAGTTAGGAGAGCCCCAACCCCCCCGGTGTTCATAGTAAGAGTAGGGACGCGTATAGTGCTTGGAAGTCTGCTCGTTCATGACGAACCGGTCTGACACACGCGAAACTAACAACGGCATGGCCGAATCGTCTTCGTCTCCACTAGGGGTCCCACGGTGAGTGCCGGGATTGTCAAGTGGCTTCATGACTTGAACACGGTTGTTGTGAGACGGCGATGACAGTAGAATGTCAGGGAAGCTCCGAGGTGGAACTGTTGCAAGTCGGGCACAACGATGGTGACGCTTCAGTGCCGGCCGGGAGCCGGTTCGAGAGCGGAGTTGTCCAACGGATTATGCTTCGACAACGCTTTTATGATAATGAAGCAAGGAGAAAGGCGAAAGGGACGCGCAAGAACAAGGCAAGTTCAAACAATCAGCTGGGCAAGAACGGAGAAGGAAAACGATGGACTTACATAACTTTCCAAGTGCCAAGTTAAACTGAGAGGTAGAAAGGCTGGAAACCGGATTGCCTTGAACGTGTGGGATGCAAGTGCATCCACCAAAAGGGTCCCAGATAGGTTGGTAGGTAGGCCAGGCGCTCGTTGCGGTAGTGTTGGAGTTGGAGCTAAAACCTTCAGTGCCTCGAAAACTTTCGACTAGCGCGGAAACTCAAACCGCGGTCGAACCCCAGTAGGTCCTACTCGTGTCCTTGCCACAATCCACTCAAGTGACCTTACCGGACGAACAGGGACGTGAGAGACAAATGTTCAAATTCGAAACGAAGAATTGCGGCCTCATGTGCCCCAACGACCGCTTCGTTGGTTGTACTGTACGTCAAGCATACAGATGGGCATTAATGAATTCTATTGCGAGTCGTCCCCTGGCTACACGGGATACTTCTTGCCATCATTCCGGTCTCTCGTCCTGCACTGTGCGATAGGACCCGTGTACCACCAAAAGATCTAGTCCCACCCTGACCGTTTTAGACAAGTGGTCTAAGGCGAAATTTTGGTGCAGCGTGACGCATTTCAGCGCATGAAACTACCTCAGAAGTATACGGACATTCATCATATTCTCTAGGACGGTTCAACTTGAGAGGGTCTATGAATCTCTCTATCCTCACGATTTGGCTAAGGTCAGAAATATTCCGATATTAGAGCTAGAAAATCCGCTCAGGGGACATGTCCATATACTCGCGCCATTCCCTTCTATAGCAACACACAACCTGTGTGACCATGCTTCGGGGGTGCCAGGCTTTTTCATCGAGGAGTTTGCCTATGCACTGGCGACCAACACATAGCCATAGGTGCTAATACGAGACTGCCATTCGGAGAAATCCACCTACACGTTACGATGACTACGATCGTAATCACAAGTGAGTTCAAATATTGTAGATGAATCGTGATGGCGAAATCTACTAGGCCTGCTGCAGCGGGACGCGATATTTGCTGGCGTTTTCATCCCGTCCTGAACGACTGGGTACATGGACATGAAACGCACCTCCAAAGCTACTTGCTCAACTGTTTAGGAATTGCTCTGCTGACTTTCGCTGTCATGCGCGTGACCTTTGCGACAGAACAAATGTAGAGATGTCTCGCTGACTATAGTTGACACAATATCTTTGAGGATTGAGACACTGATTGGAATCCTACCTAGCTGCGTCCAATATCAAAAGCTGAAGTGCGGGGGTAAGTCTAGTGATTCTTATTGCTTCCGAGTCAGCCTTCCGTACAGAGGCTCTGTGAGGATGAGAGGTCACGCAGAGATAGTCGTAATGTTTTATGTGATGGACAAGTCTCCGTTAGTGTGTAAATACCCGTGCCGACACCGCGGGCAGACGACACAAAGCAAAAGTCCTTATCCGATATGTCCACCGGAATTGCCATTAGGAGATATGAGGTCGAGAGTGGGGCACGACTCCGCGGGGGCGGTCGATCTGGTTTGCCGGAAAGAGTAACAAATGTGAAATGTCGTGGGTCGGGGAAAGACATCTCTGCGAGAGAGTTGTCACTCTTCGTCACAAGAGCTCCGGATGTGAGCTCTAGATCTAAGGACTCGACTTGAACCACTAGGTAGCCTGATGCTAGCGGGGGTATACAGGCGCAAGACTGATTGACGGGCACTGCGCCTACTCACGAGAAATTGAGTGGTAGAAACGGATCTCCGGTCCGAAGAGCAATTGCGGCGGGATTCAGGGGGGTGCCTTTGTTGAAGTCGCTTTCCCGTTTCTCTGCAACTGGTCCGTTCCTACCTCGGTCACGTAGTCGACTCATTGTCTCCAAAAGCTTCCCATCGTATTCCCTACCTGACACTACGTTTCCTAAGTCATGCCATTGCCACGGTGCCGGGTAATCAATCATCTATAATCACCAAAGTCTATGTCTACTGACCGGAGATAATCCTGCGCATTTTAGAACTTCGACGACAATGGATCTCGGAAGATAGGGCCGGATGGTGATGACCAACGTTGTCTTCCTAACTGTCGATTTATTCACCCAAGCGACCCGGATTGGGATCGCGCTCTACCCGCTCGCTCGCGTGGAGGAGGCGCGCCTCAAGGTGGTCGCGGACGAGGTCAATCTTCTTTCAAGGCGCCAGCCTCAGGCGCAAACAGCACGTCTCTGGGTCAGGAACGAGATAGTTCTTCGGCAGCTTGGGGCGACTACATGACTAGCTTCGGTTCCAACTCCTCAGCGACATCGAGTGCCCGCGCAGCATCCTCACACCTGCGTGACAGGACCACGTCGGGAACCATTGTGAGGGGTGACGCTGGCGCAGGTGGTTCTGGCTGGGGAACCGCGGCCGATAACAATGCCAGGACATCAGGCGGGTGGAATGAGCCTTCTGCTTGGGGCGAACAACAAGAGCCATCGTCACAATGGGATGCGCAGCCAGTGGGATGGGGACCCTCCGACAGTGGGTGGGGGAATACGGGGACCGACCTGGGATCTGGCTGGGGAGAAGACACGACCTCGGTCCAAACTAGCAAAGCACCTTCAGCAGCAGCCGCTACGAACGCCACGGATCCTACAAGTTCTGATATGCCGTTAGGTGGAACTTGGACAGATGGAGACATCAAAATAGGAACGGCAACGACACCATCGTCTCGGGCCATGCCGTCAGTTTCTTCCCCGAGCGAACCCGACACAACGCACAGCGAGCAACATGGTGATGGTGCCGCTGCACCAGCCACGGTTGACCTTTCACCCTTAGAACGCAAGGCATCGCCCTCTTCTACTTCATTTCGACGGTCTTTGGCTATCAAATCGATAAGAATGCGGCCACCGCATAGTGACCACGACCATGGCGTCGTTTCAAAGTCATCGGACGCTGAGGCGAAGAGGTTCGTGAAGGCTTTTACACGATCCATAGAAGACGTACTCAATCAAGCTCTTCCTTAGTAACTTGATACTATCTACAGCGACGGCATTGCAGATGCGCGAGCTCGACGCTGAGCTCTCGCAGTTATCAGTATTACGCAAATCTCAGCAGGTCTCAACGACAAGAGCGGCGAGGGGTCTTCTTCGGAACAAATCTCATGAACGTAAAGATGCACGAGACGCGGTGGAAGCGGATCACAATGACTGCTCTCGAGACCTAATGGAATCCAATTTCTTATATTTCCCATCTGTCCGGCACACTTCAACAGCTTTCGGCCGGAGTAATGAACAACTCAAACAATTAGAAGACTGGATTTCAGGAGCAGGGAAATACCTGGACCATGTCCAGGCTGGGGCCGGTCCTACTTTATCTGTTGAGAGGTGAGTCTGTTTTCTAGGAAGGTTACACAAGGTCATTAAGATTGTAGGTCCAATGGTGTTGCACATGGCAACAAGGTAAACCTGCTCAAGCAGAGATCAGATTTCCTGGCAGAATCTGGTTTACCATGCCAAGATCTACAGTTCTATAATACCTTTCTGGATCATCAGATTCAGGATAAGAAGGAACTGATTGTGGCAGCCATTATCAAGGGTCAAGATCTAACCCATAATCATTTTCTCTCAACCTCCCTTTCTACCCTTCAAAAACAAGGAGAAACCTGGAATCAGACCCTGCAAATTCAGTCTGGAGAGTTTGCCCAGGCTTTGCTTCAATATAACCAATTGAAGGAAGATGAAAGCAAAAGATCTATTGCAAAAGCAAAGCAAAAGGGCACCATTCAACAGGTAACTAAGATTGCAGCATTTTTTTCTCTCCTATCTGACTTGGTATCACTAGCTTCAGGCTGATGTAAATCAGAAAAAGCTACAGCTGCAGGCCTTGCAGGAAGAAATATCTCAATTTCAGCATATGCTGACTTCTACAAAGCATCCACAAAGTCAAAACAATCCCCAAGAAAGTGCCCCTTATATTCAAGAATATGTTAGGGGGTATATCCAAACAAATATACTTTCCAATGTTAGAGGAGTCCTTACCAGGTCTATGGCACAGTTTGCTGCTGCAGAGTCAGAGACTGTGGGAAAGGCTTGGGATGCATTGCAGCCCTTCCTGCAGATGTCTATTTGGTTACAAAATTCAGACATTTATAAAACTGAAGAAGAGATGGAAATAAGGGAGATTGAGGAGTCATTAATAGCTTAGAATATATATAACCTAATTATAAGTCTACCCTTTCCACCACCATTAATAGCATGGCTGTATGATTCACCTTACATCGAATACAGTTCATATAAGTAACTTTAAGTAACACAAATAGTATTCTTATAATGTGATAAAGTTTATCTGCCACCAAGATAAGTTTGCAATGTGGTGGTGCAGTTATATGGTTATAAGCAGGCTATTTCTTTTCCGGCTCACTTAGTGCCAGTGCCACTTCACCGGCAGATGCAGACATGCATTCCCTCATGGCTCACTTTCCCCCCCCCCCACCATATCACTATTGCACTCTCTTTTCACATAGGCAAAACACTGCTCATGATTATATTTAAACAAGAATGGAGACTATTTCTGCAGCCACTAGTAAGTTACAGATTTGGCAAAACCGACAGCGTGGCGGTTGTGGTCATAGACCGTATAATAGCGGCGAAGGAAAACATCACCTAAAGACATCCAGTTAACCACCATTAACTCGAGACACATATTCAATAATGACATACCGACAATCCACAGTGAGCCACCAGGGAGGTTGATGTCCATAGGAGTGAAGGAAGAAATGCAAGTGCCTTGCACTTCGAGCACGTAATCGGATCCCTTCAGCGCATAGGGTTTGCCGTCGAAATAGAAGGAAAGATCGGGAAGGCCAGGGACTGTGCTACAATCAACCAAATATTGTCCGTTCCAGGATTTCTTGGCACCAATTTGGGCATTGAGCATCTCGGCAATGTCAGTGGGCATGACGATGAGTGAGGTACCTATGATACAAGAATTAGGAAATACTCGAGGACACAAAATGAAAGGCGGCAAACCTGTATCGATGGCAGCACCAGTGTTCTCAAGCTCTAGCTCGTCATCCCCAAACCCAACCTTCTCTAGTTCAACCTCCCAATAGGCCTTGCGGCGGACAGGAACGTATGAAATAGAACCGGTGTACGCGCTTGGGTCAGTACCACCAAAGACCAACTCGCCGCCATCACTTTCAGAGGCACCTAGCCGGAACGAGAAAACGTGTTCGTCGATAAGTTCCTGGTTCATCATCTCATAGAAAGGTGGCGGAATGCCATTGACGGAAATCGTGTGGTAAGCAAGGCCAAGGATACCGTCGAATCTAACTTAGTTGAATCTCTGGACGGCCAAATGTATAATGAAAGGCACTCACTTGCCAAAGGCAAAAGCAAGACCAGGTTCCTTCAAGGCCTCAGCGAACAGCTGGTCTTCGATGGTCAAGTCACCAATTTTCAGGTGGTCACGAGATACGAAGCCCTCCATGGAACCAGATCCATACTTGATTGAGAAGGACGACCCGTTCTTCTTGTAAGTTGAAGAAGCGCTCGAATCAAACTTCGTATGGAGGAAACATGCAATGGAAGTGCAGCCAACACTCGGGACCCAAAGGTTACTCGAACTAATGAAGGTGATAAGTCGGGCTAAAGGTGCGAAGGATGGTATCTCACCCTGTATCTGGAATAACCTTGAACTGAACATCAAATGGAAATCAACATCCTCTTCTGCTTCGACTAAGACCGAACTTACACTCTGAGGAGGAGTTCCAAGTGAGATCTCGATATAGTACTGCGCATTCATGTAGTCTGAACAGGGTTGTAAAAATCATGACGTAGGCGAAAGGGAAAAAGGAAGCGAACTCGTAAGGGGAATGTTATGACCACCATTAATGGCCTCCTCCTGGGTCCAGTAGAGGTCGTCGTCAGGGCGCGAGTCGAGACGGCGACCCTGGCCACCGCTGCCGAGTAAAGGCATTTGGGAGGGTGTTTGAGCGCCATACTTCTCCGCGAGATATGCGCTCTCGAGGAAAGGATTAACGGGTGCGGTATCAAGTTTCTTGAGCTTAAGTTTGTGTACACCTGCCGCGGCAGCGTACGGTAATAGCAGTAAAGGGGCGACAGCGGAGAGCAACATGGTGGTTGAGAAGAGAGAAGGTCGCCTGAGTTGGGGTGACGCGAGTGGCTGGGATCAACACGGAAGTTGCCGACGGAATTCGGCGGGGATGAGGGTTGGATGACGTAATGGATGGGTTGTCACCCCATAATGTCCGACACTGTCGCTGTTACCAGCGCCGTCGCCGTCGACGACGTTAAGGCTGAGGTTGAGCTACGGCCAAGTCAAGCTCAAGCGGACACGCTAAGCAAACTCGAACGACTCATCTTGTCCCAGGCCGTATATGAACTCGGTTCAGATGCTTGGACAAGCGTCTCGAGAATCCTTTCTCAACACCCTCTCATCCCAAAACGCGATAATACTCCCTTCTCTCCTTCGGTATCTTCCTATTCTTTCCATCCCACTCTGTGATTCAACTCTTTCCTTACCGCGCAGGCCTGCCGAAATATTTATCACCACCTTCTGAGGGCCGTTGGACTCGACAGGTGACCCATCATCCACTGGAATTACTTATTGATCAGCTGACCCTTTTCCAGTGCCGAACCAGAAAAACAACCTCGGAACGGCAAGTTTCCACCATGAGAAGGTTGTCTGTCATGTTTCTTAACGCCTTTGCAGCTCATTCAAACAACCTGAAGTTAGCTCAGCGTATGTATCAAGCAAGAGTGCTGGAGCTAAAGGAACTTATTCTCGCTGAGGAGGCCCGGTTCAAGTTCGTTTCTGTCATGGAATCCCATTCCCATTCTCTACTTATCTCCTCGTTGCTAGTTCCGTCGCCGCAGAAATAGAAGCCATTCGCGCAGGAAAATGGGATACGAAATTTGAAAAAGGCCTCGAGAATGATGAAAGCTTCCCAGACAGATTGGCACTTTCCCCACAAAGTGAGGTATGTCTTCTCCTTTGGCTTGAACTTACGGTTACTTAGCTGTCCGTGTTTGCAGCAAGTCAGTGCGATCGAGGGCTCCGGGTCAGACCTCACAGGGGTCTCAGACACGAGTTCATCTATCGTTCAGATGCAGGTAGCTATCTTCGAGTCTCATACTGTAGTATCACAGCTTACCCTGGCTTGTCATAGACGGATCTACATTTTCCAGAAGAAGAAATGGTACAAAGACAACTCGACGAAGATCTTGGTACTCGTGATCCTTTGCCACGCGCGACCACCTCCCCATCAACTCACGAAAGTGACATCGAACCACCTGCTACTCTGCAATTATCCCCATTGCCAAGTCCCATTGGTACAGACTATGTGGATGAGCATATCGACCTTCGTGGATCGCCCCCGCCACCCCATGAGTCGCCAGATCCTCTCGACATTATTACCCCAGCAGAAGACGATGGTGAACTCAAACCTCCTCCAGCTCATAGAGGCGCCGAGACTGCACAGCCACCCTCATCCCCACCCCAGCTCTTCGAAATGACCGACAGCGCAGAGGCTCCAGAGCGCAAGGACTCCAACATTGCAGATCCTCCGGAGATCGCTGAAACTTCTGGATCTCCACGGATCTTGGAACATGTTGAACCTTCCGAGGTCGAGGAACGCTCTGAGGCTGAGGGCGAACTTCAGTCAGATGAGCCCGTATCTATATCTCAATCCAATCCGCTAGAAGGTGAGACATCGAAAGAAGACGATTCGCCAACTGTTTGGAAGGACGATATGTCTATTCGTACTCTATCTGAAACTCCCGTCGTTGCCCATCCCGTGGGATCACCATTACCCTTGGATGTCGAGACCACGTCGGCTGCCTGTACACCTCAAATTGGTGCAAACACGACAGGACCAGAAGGTGGGTTTATTCTTGTCACATCGAGTGTGGCTGAACTACATCTCCAGAGCCATCCGAGGTTGAGATGGAAGAGAGGATACTGTCGGACGAAACCGAGCCAGACGAAACTCAGGTTGAGCAGGATGATGAGATGGAAATTGAACAAGGGGAGGGACATGACGCGGCATCACCAGTGACCGAACAGTCGCGTCGCGATCGTAAGTTTTGGAAATTGCACATGTACTCCACGCTGACTGTCCCAGACAAGCGGAAGGCCTCAGAGGCTGCGAGTACCTTCTCAGATTCTACGCGAGACAGAAAAAGAAATCGCGAAGACTCACAGCCTGTCGACGAAGACGAACCTAGTAAATTTCCTACACTTCCTCTTCCGTTTACTGTTGCTAAGTGTATGAATAGGTCCTGTGCGCCGCCGTGGCCGGCCTCCTGCTACTGACTCGCAAACCTCCAAGAAATTCCAAACTGTTATCATCATGGTTCATTCGCAAATTTCCCAACATCGCAACGGCAATATCTTCCACAATCCTATCAAACCGTCCGAGGCACCTGATTATTACGATATAGTAAGGCGGCCGATGGACCTCAAGACGATAAAAGCTCGCATCCGTGACGGCCATATCGCAAGCTCAGATGAATTTCAGAGAGATGTATATCTCATGTTCGCAAATTCCCTGATGTATAACAGACCTGGTTCAGATATCTTTAACATGGCTGAAGAGGTGTGTCTCGCGCCTCGTCTTCCCCAATATGCGGCTCACATAGAATAGATGATGCTGGAGAGTGAGGCACAAATCAACTCCTTTAGACAGACTGAGGGCATTATCAAAGGTAGTCACCGGTAGCTCATCCGACCGCGGTTGAGTCACTCGTACTCACATTCCAATTTGTTGTATTGCTGTGTCGTATGATAATACACGGAAATGAAGCGTGCAAAGCATTGATCGACTCGAGACAGTAGTAGATACAAAGACAAATATACTGCGTCAGAACCATGGCGAATAAATCTCTGTCATCTTCATGAGGTTTATCGGGTCGGAAGCAGAACCGACGAGGTTAATAACGGTACCCATCACGGACTGCAGGGACGGTGCTGGATTGCTTGGGTTGCTCTTGGCCTGAAGGCGTTTCAGTTATCCATCAGAGGAATGCGACGGTGTTACGAACCTGTTCATGCTCGATCTTGCACCCCATCGTTTCTATCCGTTTCACAATAGTGTCGATGTTCACTTGCACATTTTGACGAAAAGGTAGATCTACTGTCCACGTCCTGTTTCGCGCCTGCAGCCAGGTAATCATCTCATCTCGGGCAAAGAGACATAGTTGATCCCCAACGTCGTTCTACGGACAGCAGTGGAGGACATCAGAACGAGTCGATCTCTAATGTAGTTCCCTCACCTGTGGCTCAGAGAGGGCGCGGCCTATTGCTACTATGGCAGATACAAGGATGCCTTCGGTGAAGCACTCCCCAATGAAGTGTTGCAGATTGGGCGTAAACCGGAAAGGCACCACATCGTGCGAAGCAAAGACCGGGAGCTGATTTGGTAAGTTGAGCAACGCGGCGGGGATACCCATTCCTGGAAGTAGCTCGCTCATGGCAATCAAACCTGTCCTACGCGATACGTGGAATCTATTCGGTAGCCTGCTGGTAAGGAAGAACGCATGGGTCATGAAGCACGACGCCGCTAGTTGGAGGGTAAACTGCTTTCGCATTCGCCAAAGATCGGAGGGCGTGTCCATCGTGCGGATCATGTACTGTTACGAGCGTTAGATTTATCCGTGTGATGACAGCGGGTTACGGACATTGGTCAAGATTGTCTCAGGTACCATATGCGCTACAATTTCGTCGAGGATATCCTTTTTCAAAGAGAAGTACTCGATCTTATTTGGCTAGTGCTTGGTCTCAGGAACGGCCCCCAAGGAGAGAAGTGAAGCAGCTTACCATACGATAATGCATTTCCCTGAATTTGCGTAGCGTCTCCTTGACTTTCTCCCCGGGTATGAGGATAGGGTCTTCCCTGGCCATCCGAGTATCCTCGCAGAACTTGTCAAATATATCACCCAGAGTAATATAAGACGTGTCGTTTTGCAGAAGACGCAGGTTTGCGCTGCACGATATCGATGCTGGGATATGGAAGCTCACGTGACGTTTCCGGCTCTCCTTATGACGGCTTAGCACTCTGTATCACAGTCAGAAGGCGATTACGGGAGGAGGTAGAAGTAGAGACGAACCCGTTGAACATACGGAAGCATGCCATTACCCGCTCCTCTCTGCGAATGTGCCGACCAGAGGGAAGTTGTACAGAAAACGAGACTTCAGAGTTGTCAGAGCCATGGACTGTAAGACGTCTCCAGCAATAACCATTGGAGCGGCAGTTCTCAAATTTGGAACCAAATTTGATTATCTTGGCAAAGTTTTGATTGGTGTCCTTGTCCTATACGGGGTTTAGTCATAGGTGATGAAGACTAGTCATGGAACTCGCCTCGGTATATTGCCCAGGGATTTCAATGTCATCAAACTTGCCATGCTGGAATTCAGTGAGATAATGGCTGAGGAGGTCTAATGGTTGAAGCCGTGGGCGCGAATCCAAGTTACGCTCATATCTGTCGCGCCAGCGCTGGAGTCGACGAATGTATTCGGACAAAGTAAACTTGCTCCCGAGAAACTCGTCTTCATATTCTTTCTGCAAAGCCATCGATAAATCCCGTTCTCAATTCAAAGGGATAGATTCACGCACCCGAGCCTGACCGGATAAATTAGTGACCATACGATGAAGGTTTGTATTAGTCCCTTGAGGAAGAGCACCGTCATCGTCCATGGAATTGACACGGAGTGCGTAGTGCTTTAGAGGGAGGATCACTAAGTACTAGAAACGAAAGCCAATTTGACTAGCATTACCTGCATCGCATCTTGTAAAAGCATGCAAATAAGACGATAAATCTCTTCTTCTTGGGTTGCCTTGAAACGGTGGCTGATTTGGTCGACCGTTGTTTCCATGCTGAGAATCAATAGGGGAAACGCTGTCTTCAGCATGTTGACGACCTCTTCGACGTACTCCCAAGAACGTTGCCCAGGGAATGTGACAGTAGCCTCGGGGCCTTTTAAGCCGTCGGTATTGGACGACGTGGAAGCATCCGATCGTAACGAAGGGTCATGATCTATCTTGGAGGAGTTCTGGCTCCCAACCGAATCTGGTTCATTTGCTGACGAGGCCCCACTCTGTACTCGTGCGGCTGCCTGTGCTTGCCTCCTCGCAGAGATCAGGTCTTCCCTCGTAGTGCGGAGATGGAAGAAAAGGCCCTATATAATTTATGGTCATCATTATCCGTAGGTCAGTCAGTTATATGCGGACCTGAGGGTAGAGCTTCGCCAAGTTAAGGAGGATATACCGGGCTTGTTTAAACTCACGGTAGCCCAGAGACAAACAGAGCTGCGGGATTAACGTGATCCAATACCAAAAGGCCGCTTCACCCTTGTATGTATCGAATGCGCGCGAGATGGAAAGATTAGTATCATCAACACTGAGCAACCATAAGACCCGCGTGAGAAGAGGACGGCTTTTCCCACTCTTGTAAAGACCAACAGCTTGAAGATAGCAGCTAACAGCGTTCGCCCCGTGGGACATATCCATGGGTGATTCCTTGAACATGCGATCGCTATATTTCCCCCACTCGGCCCAGGACCTTGCTTGGTTCATGTCCAGTTGGACTGCTTGACCGAATGCTGCATTTGCTTCCTCGTTGCGGTTGCACCGTGCATGGAACACACCCTTTAAGGTATAAAACTCTGCCTTCTGCGCTGTTGAGAAGTACATGAGGTTTGTGTTGTTGATCACCTCTAGACCCGCTTGGAGATCGTTCGGCTTTTGATAGTGACAACGGGCCTGTTCGCGGAGTTTGAGAAATGCTTCCGATATCTCGATATTCGGAAGTGTGTAGATCTTGTTCAGGAGGGCGAAACAGACGTCTAATAAATCGTGTTTGCGAGCGACGTGGGCGAAACGATTAATTATCCAGGCCGTCTCATGATAACCACGGAAGCCGTAGGTGTTCGTATTGCCGGCAGCACCATTGCCCTGGGTGTTAGGAACGATCAAGGGGATGTAAGTTTTGTTAATGGCGTGGAAGACGTTTTGTCGCCAGGCTACGAGGTCGCTCCAGATACTGATGTCGTCGTGAATGTTTGGAAGTCTTTCCCGCCACGCTTGGAGCACCAATTTCAGATCTGAGGATTTCTTTTCTAGGTTCTGGGTATTGGTTGTAGACAAGGAACCGAATATTTTTACGGCCTCTTGCAGCTCGACGAACTGTTGGAAATGCTGTAACAACGGGACGTGCGCAGGGGAGAGGTCAGCTGGAAGGGCCACCCATTTCCTGAGTGTGAGCTGCATCGCATCCTCCAAGATCTTGGTAAACTCCGCGTTCTTCTCCACAGCCGACGGAACCTTCAGCAAGGCAATAAATGCTTCAAATACACGGCGCCGAGGGGTTGCATTTTCTGGGAGTCCGTTGACTTGGTCTTCCAATGTTTCACAGTTCTCGGGCCAGTTCTTCGTACGCCAGGCGCTCTCGAGCATCAGTTCCTGGTTGTTCTCGTTTCGGGCGAACTCGTACAACGTGTCCCATTGTTGAAGCTTCTCCGCGGCAAGAATCCAGTGATCTTCCCATAGGCAAAATTCTTGTTCCGAGAATGCAAGAGCACCGGCACGGGATTTTGCTTGTGCACTCTCGTACATAGAAGTAGCCTGCTCCCACATGCCATTTTGTTCGAAAGCGAGAGCGACATTTGTTTCTGTATGGAGGGAACGCCGCCTCCACAATCCGTAGAAAAGGTCATCTTCGGCCATCTCCGCGTACAGCTCCACTAGGGCATCGGACACAGTGTCACGAAGGGCATGATCGGGCTTGACAGTACTATTCAGAGTCTGGAGGATCTCCGCTCCGGCATGCCAAGCGCAGAACGTCTTAGAAAGGAATTTGACTAGGTGAGGAGGGAGCACCATTGTAGGGGAGCACAGATTTGATCCGGCAAGAAGAGTGTTGATGATGTTAGGGCGCAGCTCCGTCTGACGCACATGATAGTCTTTGCTGAGAAGCGATATCATATGCTGAGTGGTATCCGTCTGCTCTCGCCGAGAAAGGGACGCCCAAGCGATCGGGAACAAAGACAACCAAGTCTCGTGAGCGACGTTTGGATCAAGGAAGACCAGTCGTTGGATTGGTTGAACGATGTCGGCAACACGAAAGTTGGGTAAGAAGGGCTGTAACGCGACATTTGACGTAGACGATGTGGGCCTTGGCCCCAGGGCCATGTCACCGTCGACAGTGCTAAGCAAGAGGTGGATGGCGACATGGATCCAGTTAGTGTCCGCTAAAGCATCCCAGTTCTGTACACCCAGAATATAACACAGTCGACTAAACAGACTTCGTGGAACACTCCCGTCTAGAAGCGATAGGAAGCGCTCTCTTGTGCGAGGTTCACGGGCTCTACATCCCAGGAGGAACGACTGCTCGAGTTTGGTGGTGAGGTCACTACGACGAAGGGAGGGTTCGGTGTATATTTCTAGAATGAGTCCTAAATAAGAGTTGAACAGAGCATCGCCGCGCGTTTCGAAGGTGGCCATCTTTTGTAGGACGCTAGCCTTTTCTTTCATCGTCGGGTAGGATTCTTGGCGGTGCAAGGCCCAATCTCGCGCGATATCAAGTACACACCGGCAAAGAGATGCGCTTTTCGATTTCTCGATTAATTGGTGAAGCGTAGCCAGCAGATACTTTCTTTGCTCGCCCAGAAACGATACCGAAATTTGCGAGATTTCCAAAATTGATGTCAAGAGGCGTACCCCACTCTCAAAGCCTTGAGTAGCAGATTGCACTTGAATGTGTTCCTTGGTCAACTTGTTGAGAAGTTTCATGAGTGGCACGCTGAAAGCCTCAATCCTCTCGGGCGTAACCTGAACGATGGACCGCAACATCATGAGTGTGCCACGCAGGGCCGTTGCATTTTGTAATCCGTCATCAACAGTTTTGTGCACAAATTGGTGGAAACTGGACATTTCTGTTTGCGGTTCGTCTTCCTTTGGGAGGGGGAACAGGCGGATGAGGCGATCAAAGACGGGATGGAGAGCATCATGGAGAGCAGAGTCCTCTGTGACCATCCCTTTACGGACAAGTCTCTGCAGCGTCGCAGCGTTTTCGGCGTCCGCAAACCATGTATCTGGCTTATCTGAAACGACTACCTGGAGGACGTTAGCTGCACATAGAGCTTGAGCGAGTGCACCCTCGTTGCTCAAATCGGCCTAGCAGAAGCTTTAAGTCTACGGGGAAAGAAAATGTTCGAGGTTGTCGTACCTGCTCCAGGAAACGGGAGAAGAAATTTAACTTGACCGTGACTTCCGTCCAGCCATTGGGCCCGACGATCGAACGCAACAGCGTCAAGGCACGCGGTACGAGAACGCCTCGAGATTGCACGTCGAAGGCTGTCGTGATGAGCCGCACGAGATAGCTGACAACACTTTCGCGAAGTGGTAGTGGTGTCACCCAAATAGGGATGCTGCCCGTTGAAGTGGCGGAAGAACCTCTTTCTTTGGTGGCTCGCTGTTCCCAATCATAGATGGTCTGCGTGATGTCAATGGACAAGGACCTTGATTCACCGGACACCGAGGAATGCAAGCCAAGTTTGGCGAGCGAGTTCACAATATGGGGAACGAATAGGGCGCGTACAGGGTAGAAAAGATCTGGTTGTCGGACGATGAGATGATAAACGGTCATGATCATAGATTGGCTATTCTCCTCCTCAAGCAAGCGTCGAGTCGTTTTGGCCCACATAGGATAACCAACTTCTTGGGGTATAGATGGTGCTAAGATATCCAGAGATTGGTTAACCAGAGACCTTGCTTCGTTGTATGAAGGAGGTGGTTTGAGTAACCCCGTCCAAACTGTGAGTATAAACTTGGGGGGAGTTGGGAAATTCTTGAAAAAGCGTGCGGCGAGGAGGAACGTAGTTTGTTTCACGTATGTATCCTCGCTGTTAATGTATTGCCAGGCGCACTTGATAATGTCCTTCCGCGCTACCTCCAACGAGGTATGGTAATGTTCAACGAGAACGGCGGTAAAGTGTAGAAGTTCGACGTGGAAAGCGTCGTCAGCCTCCGAGAATGTTGAACCGTCGAGCATGGGGACCCAGATACGGCGATGAATGTATGATACAAGATCCTCGTCCAAGAGAGCATTTTTCGAGGCCGATCGAGCTCGATAGAGAAGTATGGGGGTTATGAAGACGCGTATGAAATGTGTTTTATCGGGCCAGCTGAGTGAGGTGTCCGAGAATCGTGTCAAGAAGCGGAAGAATACGTTCCGTTGGTAGAAAACGTCGTCGCTGAAGGCCACACGGTTGAGAAGAAAACGCGTCATGCGGATCAAATCCATCGGGAGGTTGCGCGTGTAAACCGTGATAAGGTCGAAGAGTATGTCAACCCTGGGCTTCCACCTGAGGACACCCTCAAAAATAGTGATGATAAGAGTGTGCCGTTTGACGGCGGAGGAAATTGCAGATGCATCGTCTTCTTGGGGGGGTGTTTCGGCACGCCAAACGTCGAGCAAAGCCTCGACTACGAAAGGATATTCTGAGATCCAGTGCGGATTGACATCGGCGAGGTCCGAGAAGACTTGCAGAGCGGGCATGACCAGGGCCGGGTTAGTCCCCTTCAAACAGTCACGAATTATGATCGGCGTGCGCGATTCCAACTCATGCTGCAGACTCAATGACAGGCGGGACTGGAGGATACTCCTCAACGTGCCGACATGTCGGGGAAGATGGAAGTGTCTCAAGAAGAAGTCAATGGCCTCAGTTGGATACCGATCTAGATACTTGGCCAACGGAGGAGCGAACGGACTCGAACTCGAGTATTGCATTTGCACTTCTGCCTGCACAATTGCGTTGACCAAACTTTCGAGAAACACATTGGCCGCTGAGGGTAGCAAGTGGAAAATATTTGCAAGGCGTATGAGCTTGGTGATGCCCTCGGTGTCTGTAGGAGGAAGCTTTGAAAATGTCTGGGGATCGGCGACTATGCGGAAATGGTCGAGTAGCTTGTAGCCTATCTCTACCTTGAAGTAGTTTGTCAGGAGCTCGAGCAGGCGCGCCAGCCCCTCCAAGCCTAGGACAGACAGGCGTTTTGGATCGGCAAGGTTCATCAAAATCGGTCGCAGCCCAGTCTGTAAGAGTTCCTTAGGTAAGCGGTTCTGGTGGGTGAGCACCACTCGAAGGCCTTCATGGGCAACTTCCTTGACTTCCGCAGAAGGTGAATAGAGTGATTTGAAATAGACACTTGTGACCCTGAACTTCGTGTCAGTGGATGCGCAAGTGGGATGTGTTAGAAGAAAATTCCTACCTCTGACGCGTTTGAGGTTGCTTAGCGAAGAACTCCGTAATGGGCATGGAGGCAGTTAAAAGTCGGATCGCAGCCACGCGTAGTTTCGTGATATCCAGGCTACTCTGTCGAGCACTTCCCCTACTCAGTAAGCCGGCATCCTCTGCGTCTGCGAGAGCCAGGGCCTCGTGCAGCAGGCGTAGTAGCTCGTCGTTCAACTCGGGAAGGGGGGGATCGAGGCTTACGCAGTATCTCATTGCCTCGATGATGCCGATCTGTATTGGGAAGGGGAGTGCACGAAGAGGCTTTGTGTAGATCCCTAGGAGCATACGTTCACGGTGAGGCATCAGAAGGCTGTGTATGGTTTGCCCAGTGATTTCGGAGAGGAGCGCGATGCACGTTTCACCCGCCTTCCGGACGATAGCATTGGAACTCGACAGCTCCGTGAAGAAAATGCCCGTTAGATGAGCGAGCTTGGCGGTACCCGGCTCCGAAATCTGAGCCAATGAATTAACGTTGCTGAGGCGAAGGACACGTGTTAAGGTATTCAAGATATCATCGATGTCCCGTGGTGAATCGTGGGGCATATCCTTCAGGACGTGCAATAATGTCCGGACGAGATCGACCTCGCGGTCATTGATCCACTTGGCTCCGAAGTCCGGGAGGTTCAAGATGAGTTTGATACCACTGCAACCGGCCTTCTTCCGGACCCATGATTCGTCAAGGCAGAGAGCACTGAACCGTCCGGCGACGTGGTGGAGCAGGGGTAACAAATCCTGGGTAGACGCTTCACCAGAGCCCCAAAGGACGATGAGGTCTTGAATCAAGGAATTAACGAGGTCAACAGCTCGCGATGCCTCAGCGGGATTTTCTCGTGAAAGCCCATGAGAAAGCCCATCTAGAAAGGCAGCGAATAGGAGACTCGCGTAGCGTCGCATTGCCTTGTCTAGGGTAACCGCTCTACGGATTTCGGCGCCGAAGACGTAATGGGCAAGTTCGCGGATGAAACCCTCAGCCTTTTCTTGGACGTCAGGCTGGTGGATGGCGTCGAACATTCCCTCTAAACAACGCACGAACACCTCTTCCCGCTCTCGCCCATGCAAACCCTGCAACGTGTGTCAGATACGATAACGACGAAGGCATCACACATACATCGCTCAGAAGTGTGGCGACACAACCCTGTATAAACTCAAAGGCTTGCTGACGATATGGTGAGGTGTGTCTCTTCAACACCTTGATTGCAACGGACGTAATTGAACCGAGGTCGAGACCTTTTGCACCTGCTCCAAAGGATACGAATACTTGAGCAGGATCCGATATGTGGTGGTAATTTAGTTCCGGTTCCTTCTCCAGAAGACGGCGATTTCGGCCACCTAGTTTGCCTAAGATTCGAAGTGTCGTGTGCGCGTTAAGATGATTAGCAGGAAGGGGTTTCAGATGGCTTTGCAGCGCCTCCATGAGCTCGCGTAGGACTGTATTGAGAGTAGGGTCGAGAAAATCTGGAGTGAGGTTGTCGATGCATAACTCCAGAGTTCTGAGTCCTTGTGCCACAAGTTCAGGGCCTCCGCGGAGAGCTAATACCAAGGGCTTCATCAAATAGGATAGGTGAGGTAAGAGGTGCGTTAGGCGTAATGGTACGGTCAAGCACAGTTCAACAAGCATATCTCGACTGAAACCATCCGAGGTTAGGAGTTGCCTATTAAGGTTTTCCAACATCTCTGGTAGAAGGGGAAGTACCTCCTTATACAAAAGCTCAAAGCGACCCCCACCGCCGCCAATTGCTCTGAACAACCCCCTGAGAAGGTGGTAATAGTTGGTCGGCTTCGTGGCTTTCGCAGCTAGGGGAAAGCATTCCGTAATTAGCTGCGACAGATGGGACGCGAGAATAGGTTCGTTGTGTTGAGGGTACAGGGCGATGGCTCCAAAGGCCATTTTGAACAACCGGATCGTGATTACCGCTGTGGGGTCGTCATACTCCCCAAGTTGCGGAAGGTTTGAAATGAGATGTCGCAGAATGACTGAGACTAGAATTGCTGAGGTGGGCTCGCGCCCAAAAAGAGCCTGACATATCTGGAGAATATGGTGCCGCTTTCGTGCCGTTTGGAAGAAAAAATCGACCTTCAGCGTCCAGACTTCTCGGAAAATGTGGGGATTGATTTCAAAGAGAGCGCCAACTAGCATTTCCATGGGCTCGTTTCCATCTCGTGGGTCAGCATCGTACAGACTCATACACCGGATACAGGTCTCGAACAATCTGAGCATGAGAGAGCCGTCGAGGACGGGCGCATCAATTTTTTTGAGAGCACCGAGACAGACTCGTAAACCATGTGCAAAGGTTCGGAATAAAAGCCGGAACTCTGATGTCACTTTAGTGGGGATTGTGGTGTAATGAAAGTAAGGGCACTTACCCGATAAAACATTGTCTGGATCCTCTGCGGCATACACAGCAGACGCGACAGGCCGTGCCTTCTCGACCATGAAGAAGCTCCCTGTCTCTACCTCCTCATTTTTATGACGCTCTGAGCGTTGCTGGACCTCATCGAGGACGGCAGCGAGTGATTCGAGTCTGTCCACACAAGTCTCCATTAGAGCAGTAAGGACCTTGGCAGCGCCTTCCGGGGTATCCTTTGTTACCACAGTTTCTATGAGGTTAAACATCATCTTCCCTGCCAGAGTGTGAACACTGCTAGAGAGGCAAGGGTTGTGGATCACACGTGAGTATACGTGGATGAAGTGGGCCAATTGCCGCGGCGACAAATCGCTACGAAGATAGTGAACCAGATCTGCAGCGGCAGCATACGCCGTCGGACTGATGAAGAGATGTTGAGAGGGGAGCATGACATATTAGATCCTACGAGGGCTCACCGAAGGGCTTCTCTGCTGCCAAAACTAGGGCCAAGCAGTACATTCTCGTCCAGGAGTTTATCGACTTGAGGGAGGAGTGCCCCACGGTATGGTGTAGCGACAAGGATTCTAAAACAAGTTATAAGTTCCTACATCTGCGCGGTTAGAAGGTTGTGATGTAAGAAGATACGAATGCGCACCCGTCTCGAAGAGATGTCATGCGCAGGTATGTCCTGTAACAATCGCAATGAGGCTAGGAGGAGACTATCTCCGTGTGACTCGTGTTGGTCTCCAAGACCCCGTAGAACATAAGCAACGTAGGACAGCATCTGAGAGAATCCTTTAGACACAAGGTGTATTGGGTGTATGAGAAGGAATCTACCTTGACTTGAGCAAGAATGAGGTCACTATATGCTTGAGCGTTGGGTATGGTCTCTGACATTCCCGACCAGAAACCCCCCATGGCCTCATAGTCTTCCCTTGCCTTCTTTTGTGCAGGAGCCTCGACAGCGAGAACCTCAAAATGTAACGGAAGACTGTTTTGGATGAGTGTGATAATGGACTGTCGCTGGTCACGCATGAAGGCTGAGACAACAATGCCCATTTCCTTTAGCACCTTGAAACTGTGCATGCTGGAAAGGACGACGTTGGCGTCCAGTATGACAGAGCCCTCTGATAGATATTCTGTAGCGAGTGAGGGTATGTTCCGGGATAGTGCTTGAAAAACAACCATAAACTGCGAAACGAGGTCCTCCGGAAGGGTCCGATGAGTGCGAATTATCTCACTAAGAGTCTTGCAACAAGCGACACCAATCTCCTCGTTGTCGTGACGCAAAAGGTGTAACATACCAGGAAAGACAACGGAGATCAGAGTCCGCGCACCTTCCGTCGGGGCAAGACGCTGCAAAATTTCGACGGCGACACGCCGAAATTGATACTCCAGAGCGTCCTTTTGGAATGCAGGCTCATTCGAGCGGAGAAGCTCGAGCAGCGCGGGAATTGTCTGAAGATAAACACGGGTAACCTCAGTGTCGCGAACATTATCTATCATGTCGCGTAGTTCGGTAGCAGCTGCGAGTCTGCGCGTCAAATCTACAAAACCAATGTTGTAGGTGTTGGCCAGCGGAATGAAACACGCCAAAATGCGTACCGAGGGCGGGGTCTGCTACTCGAGCAGTCCGCATTTCGAGATCTGCAACGGTCCCGAGATAGGGGGCCGCATCCATATGTTGAGATATCAACAGAAAATGCTATACGCGAGGGTTTGATGGGATGATGGGAAGGAATCCACAAGAGATGGGAGGGGGGGCGTTAAGCAGTGGACACAATTCTGTATGCATTTGACCCCGAAAGTCGTGACATCACGTGAGGGATAGTAACATAATGTCATGTCACGGCCAAAGGCCTTGGTACTGTACATGTAAACAACTAGGGTAACTTAGAGGCCTATGTAACTGGTTCTCCCCGAATCTCCTTCACAAGGTTCTCCCAATAACTCCAGTCAGATCCATCAGAAACTGCAGCCAAGCTAGGGTTGGTGCTAATGCCCGCTGAACCATCCGTCGACGAGGTGGTGCCGAACCACCCAGACAGATCCGTACTCCCGAAACCTCCCCAAGGGAGACCGGCATAGTTCAAAGAACCGTCTCCACCTGGCCCACCTGACATGCTCACGGCATTGTACCATTGATCGAGAAGAGTTTGAGCAGTTGACTCGTCCTCTGTCGTAGGGCTGTTCGAGTTGGACGTTTCAACACCTGGCTCGCCTTGCAGTCGCTGGATGGTAGGCGACGAGAGAACATGGCTGAGTGAAGGGCCCGACTCAACACCTGGCCTGGGGGAGATGGGTCCACTGGCGGGGTGGGAGACGAAGCCGGCGCTGCGAGACGCAGGCTTTTGAATATTGGGTAGAGGCTGCGAGTCTGCAGCGACCATTGGTTCCAAAGGTTCCTCGAAGGCAGGAGTTTCACTGATGGAAGCCTCCACTTGGGAAGATTTTGCCTTCAGGAACTCGATAATTTTGACCTCCCTGCGCGTGGTGTCGTCCATTTCCCTGATTCCTTCGTGGTCTTTCAAAAACGTATCCAGAATAGTATGCATACGTTCGGCCATACTTCCCCGCGGATATAAGACTAAGTAGATCCCACTGATCATCGCATTCTGAAAATCTCGGTACGCGATATTCAGGGCGACAAGCGTTTCTTGAGAAAGTTTGGAGATCATCGCTCTCCTGATTTCGAAATCCCTGATAACCGAAAGGAAACAGGCCCTTCGTGAGCGAGAGTAACGATCAGAACCAAGGCGGCGAAGCAGATATGGCCGATGGAGGCTCATTCGGATAAAGAAGACCTCCGTCAGAAGAAGAAATCGATGGGCGGGAAGATATGGGTGCGAGTCGTCAAAGGATGTGTCAAAATTCATAGAGAAATGAGGGGGAAGAGTGTCGAGAAATCTGAGGATGTCATCATCAATAGCCAACACGTCAGAATAGTGGCTATGTTGTCGAACTTGTTGGAAGTGGTGGACAATGCGGCCAATAATCCCGGCGAGTTTGTGACGCAGAATGGCGAAGGTCATGCGAGTTGGAGTAGATAACGGAGGTGGATTTCGAAGTTCAGAGAGACTGACTTCGTCTTCGACATTGAGAGGGGGAAGAGTCGAGGAGTACGCATCTTGTATTGCGTTTGGTCTCCCCAGAAAGAGAGCGTACGATCGATCTGCGTGATAGAGATATGCCCTACGCAAGTTAGTTCTGCTTGGAGACCATATGGTGGAACTCACCAGATACGCCGGCGATACTCTACTTGTGCGGGTTCCAATCCCTGGAAAGAGGTTGATAATAGCATTAGTGGAGACAACGAAACAGTCTCTTACCATTGTCGAAGCGTCTCGATGCAGACCAAGAGCCTTACCACGAGTAAGTCGAGACTGTTTTCGAAGATATCTATATCGTACCTGCGCTGTCCGTACAGCAGCACCCAACTGACCCCAACACTCAGTGATTCGGCGATCGAAGGTCAGGTAACGTGCACTCTATCATAATGTCAACATGTTTCAATTCAACGACATTGACGAGTCCACTTGCCAGAAGTCGCGTGAGGACCATATCTAGGGAGTCTGGTTGAATCGCAGCAGCTATGAGCATGGATCGTCGCGCTGTCAAGCCATTGGAATTGAACAGTGACAATGAGGTGACGACAGGGTCAACATACAAGACCAATAATACCTAAGAGATGTCAGTCTCCGGTTCCTGGCATCCCCTGCTAAGTGCTCCGGCGCCACGCGGACAGCGATTGCAAGAACGACGAAGAGTAAGGGCAAGAAGCGGACGTCGTTCGGATGAACGCTGACTCCATTGGCGAAGACCGAAGCATACGACGTCCGAAAGTCACGTTCGGAGATAGGGTAGCGTGTCCAGTTTCTACTTCTTGTCAGATAGGCAATAGGCCTGGCTAAGGGCGGGTAGCTTACACTGAAGTGAAATAAAAGTCGACCAACACGTCTGCAAACCTTCGCGGTGGAAGCTCCTGGACAAGTTCGGTTATCTTGTGAGGAGAAACGCCACAATCTTGAATGAGTGTCTTGAGATTGTCTGCTGCAGTAGGCTCCGAGTCTTGCCGAACCGAATCGATAGCAGCCACGAAAATCTTTGTGTCATCACCTGCCAGCTGGTTGGAAAGCAAGGGTGAGGGGGAGTCAGCCTGAGTGTTAGGCACAGCGTTCTGGATCTAAATACAAAGATTCAAGAAAGATAAAATAGGTGAAATTATCAACACCTACCTGTTGCAATACCGAAGCAGGTGCAACACTCCCAGATGCGCTAGTCCCATACCATTTTCCGCTTTGAAACGTGCCATTGCCGATATCATCCTCCTCCGCTTGTGAGTTTGCATCTGCATCGGCACTAGGGGAAGGCGACCGAGCACGCTCCCTGGACCAATTATCCTTCGAAGGAGAACCAGACCCCGACGCAAATTGTGGCAATGCAATTTCAATGATGTGCTCAAGACGAGCGAGACGAAGGTGGATATCTTGATCCGGTTTGCCTGGGGTATATGCTTTACACAATTCAGGCACCTTGCGACCCACACACTATAAATGCAGTTAAGGGAATACGCAGCGTTGATCTTGTGTATCAATGCATACGTGGGAACAGGGGACTTGGCGGTCACACTAATCGAGGTGGTCACGATATGAGGATTTGAGGTAGTGAATATCCTGGACGCACCTTCTGCTTACGGCGGTGACATTCTCCACAAGAATAGCTGAACCCGAGAGGGTCAGGTTATAAGATAGATCAAACCTGCAGGACGACGAAAGGACGAACCTGACCCGGGTTCGAGCTTTCTTTGATCCGTTCAAGTTGTCATCGTCTAGTTTCTTCCTCTTCGTGGGGGGTTGAGGAGACATCTGTTCCGAGGATTCATTGGATGATTGGACGAGATTCTCGTGGTGAACCATTCGAGCTGGGGGTCAGAACTGACTCAGAGTGTCAGCGCTGTCAGCCACAGTTGTCGTCCAATGACAGGCAAGGTTTTATCGGGCAATCGGCTAACCGGTCACGCGGAACTAGGCGGCGGGCTCGCAATTCCCAGGCTGACGACCCTTTTCCTTGTGTTAAAATGTCAGAACCTCCAGGACCCGGGCTAAAGCTGTCTCTCGAAAGACTTTACAAAGACGATCTTGGCCGTCCTATACCTACCGTATTTGACATCACGTCAGATGGTCACCATATCTCCGAGCCGTGCGCATCAACTACCCTTTGGTATCGCCGTAGTTTGCGAGCTCACAACGTGCTCTGGACAGTGATGAGCAACCTGGCTCTCAGCTCTCAGAGAACTTAAGGCGTATGTTCTTAGAACGAGGCTTAGACTTCTTTAATCAAGACGAGGAACAGCGGCACGCCAATGAACGGACCGATGACAAAGTGGCCGCGCTTGAGACAAAAGATGCGGTGAATCAATTGTCGGATGGCCAGACTATGGAGTCGACGCCCGAAGCCCTGTCGAACATGAGGCTCGAGATTCTACCACAGTTGCAGTACGTACATGCTGTGCCCGGATTCCTAGAACCAGCTCAGAACAGTCCAGTGTCGCACTTGGTGAGATGACGCTCGCCAAGGATGTCCTTTCCCTTTACGCGTCATCCACTGCACCTGCAAGTGCGCTTCCTCCTCCACATGGAGATACGTCATCTGTCTCCACACTTCCGGATAGCATTCTGGCTTCTTCTTCGGTATCACAGCCACCCTCAATAGCATCCGTCCAGTCCTTCAATGCACGTCTTGTGGCAGGGGGGAAGGACGAAGCTCTGAGAAAAGCCTCCGAGCTTCATAGATCGGCCGCGATTGCGATTGAACGTGGTCATGACGTCGGTGCGCGATATTGGATAGATGCTTTGAAGATTAGAAGACGAAACTGGGGCCTCACGCCGGCTCCCCTACCCTTGGGAGTGCCCACCGGCCGAGGTGCAGATCGGACAACGAAGGACTTCTTGATATCGTTTGGTCTGTCTGAATGTATGTTGTCTCCACCCAGCCACGTGCGAACTCTCATCCAGATCTTCTAAGCATTGCCTGTCTTTCGTCAGAGGGCGACTGGCCAACTCGCTACACACGGTTCAAAGGAGTCGATTGTATTTCCACGAAGACAAAAAACTATTCTTCTCATCAACCTCAAGACCGTAGATACCTCTGGAACAGCAAGAACAACGTGCAACACCGTGACGGCCACACTTACGGGTAACGATCCTTTGCAGACTTCTCTCCGTGAAGCGCAGCGCGAAGTCCTCGAACAGGAGATATTCTCATTGTTAATCAGAGATGCGAGTGTCCTCCCCACAAGCCTCGTACGCGTTGCCGAGAGGCTTCTCGTTGTCGAAGCTACTCAGGACACTGAGATATGGTTTGAGCTGGTCAGACTTAATATGCACCTGTTCGGCCTGTTCGAATTGACGGACTCTGAATGTTAGGTAGAACGGGATGGGCTTGGGTCCCAGGACGTGGACTCTGATCCTATTTTGCGAGCCAAATGTGATTTGATCTACAACTTCCTCCATCTTCTCCTTCTCCGCGAACACTCTCGCAGGAGACTTGCCAGGACCGGAACGACAGAGGCATCCGTTTTACGACCACATACGGATCTAGCATTTTCACCAGCCCCCATTCAATCCACCGTACCCCTTCTGCAGCCCGTCATCGATCTCCTACAATACGAATTCTTCTGCGTCCGCGTGAAAGCAGAGATGAACAAAATTGTTCAGATTTTGCGTCGGGCTGGTGTCCCTGTCAAGTTTCACTTTGACACCGTCGGGGAGGACGGCACCGGCATTCTTGGATCACTGATCAGTGGTGGCACTGGTTACATCAGTGGTGCAACCACAATTCGCATCGATAACAGGCAAGTGGTACAAGTTGGCGGGAGCGCGCCTAGCTGACACGATGTGTGCATAGCCGAACTCTGCGCTTTACTTTTTCATCACCTTCATCTTTGGTAGCGCATCTATCTCAGGCGACTCTACCTGTCTCCTCTATCCCCCAACTCGCCCGGCTCCTTCGCGATGAGACTGAACAATGTCTCCTTCAGCGAATTTGTGAGATGGGCGCCGAGATGACAGATCGGTTTAGCGGCACATGGCTTGTTGACATGCCCATGAACCGGGTCGTAGGCAAGTGGGAGGGCCGAACGCTGTGAGTACCGATCTTCACGACGTTGATGGGGCGTATGAAACTAATCCAATACTAGGACATTCTCCGTGGTCTGCGAGGATAATTTGCAATGCTCAATTTCGCAACATGGAAAAGGGGAAATGGTCCCCAGAACATATGTCACCGGGTCGACTACGTTTTTCTCATGGATACGGCAAGTGATAGAACTATCTTTTGTAGGGCATTAAGCTCCATCTGTGAGCAATACGTTACCCTAGTGTGATACTCGATTCGTACTTGCGAATACTTAATGGGGGCGAGAAAGACCTCTCGTGGGTTGGGATGAATATACAACGATGCCATAAAGGTGCGTGACATGAGAAGGCATGTGATACGCTCCGAGGAGGGGAATCTCCCCATCTATTCATCATCCTCATCTTCATCATCGCCCTCATCCGCGGCGCCACCACCGGCTTTGAACGCCTCAATCTTTGACTGGATTTTGACTTTCCTTTGTTCGAGAGTGAGGCGAGGTGTGGCATATTTCTTGCATTCGGCTTTCCAGTCTTTTGACTTTTCGGTTGGCTTGAAGGTGGGATCCTCACGAATGGCCGCATAGGCATTGGTGTAGATCTCTTCGATATCTTCTGAACCAACGCCATCCGCAAGGTATGTCGAGAACTGCTTCTTGAAGCTATTGGTGGATGCGATAAGGAAATGGCAAGGGAAATACGCAAGATATACTTACCGTTCATCGTCCTCCTCTTCCAGACTCTCCATATACTCTGCGACATGCCCACCGAAAATATACTTTTTCAGAACTTCCGCGTCCAGCTCTTTAGATTCTGGATCATAGCCAGGGAAACGTTTCTCGTTGTGGGGAATGTACAGACCACCATCGCTGGCGCCTTTAAGAGCCCCAAAGAGGCGCGAACCGGTAGAAGTGCGCTTCAATCCAACGTCAAGGTAACACTTGAAAGGTCGAGAAGAATCTTCATCAAGGGCCTCGGTCAGAGAAATGGTGCCATCAGGTTCTGTGACGCCCTGGTACTTGTCAGCAAGGCCCAGCTTTGTCAACGCGCGACGGGCGACAAGAAGACCAGTGGCATATGCTGTAGGATGCGGTATCAGGAGAAAATTCGCGCCGAATCATGAAGATGTAGTACCAGCAGTCCAATTTGTAAGGCCATGGTTAATGCCATAACGTGTTAGCTCCCTTGAATGTGCGGCGGCGAGGACAAAGTCGCCTTGGATGCGTGCATAGACAATCTGAACGATGATGTCCTTGTTCGTGAAACGAACTACAAGGCGGTATTTCGGTGCATTACTGCGTATGCATTTTAGCAAGCACTTCTAGTGTTCGTGAATGGGGACTTACTACTTGTTTTTTGCCTGCGTCACTAGCCGTTTGCGGGCATAATCTAGCACGACATCAATATACGAGCTCTTTGAGTAAGGCGAAGTAGCATACAATCAGTTTTCCCCTCTCTCCTACGACGGTACTTTACTTGAAACCGGGAGAAGTATGCGTCCGACTTGACCTTTTTGACGAACGGCATCTGGGGTGGTGGAATAAGTAACTAGAGCAATGCCACTACATCCATAAGCCATCGTGGCCATCCACCGACAACGTGATAGACACTTCTAGTAAAAGTTGGCTCATGATACGAGCTGGGAATGCAATTTCGACTAGTTGGTTTATGGGATCATCAACTCACCTTGTGCTTTGCAAGGAAATCCACCGAGTATGATGATGGGGTTTGGTTTGTCCCCACAATCATACACGGGCGTTTGGCACATTACATAATCAAGGGTGTGTCGTGTGTCAGCTGTCAGCGGTGTGTCGTGTGTCTCTTCTCTTAAGCGAGCTTACATCGTGTGCCCATTCTGTTCCACGGCCAGTAACCTCTCTCCTGTCAACATGTACTCGAACTATAATCAGAATTTCAACAAGCAGGAATCATCATCATCCTCCGATGTTAACCCATATCATCAACCGTATCAAGGCCCAATCTATCCGTTGCCTTCTGCATCCTCTTCAAGCAGCGCACCTGTGCCTGCGAACGCGTACGAATATGACGTCGGCATACTCGCACAACAATCCGTATATGTGCCAGGTGCTATGATTGACAAGAAAGGTGGCTCAGGCGGCAAGTTGGCAAAAGGCGGAAAGCGAACAACCGTCCTACGAAAGGGTGGTGGGAAGACTTGGGAGGACCAGACCTTGCTTGAGTGGAACCCATGTATGACCTTATTTCCTTCCTATCTCTATTTTATTAACTTCCGTCTGCAGCGTGGTTTCGACTGTTTGTTGGAGATTTGAGTAATGATGTCTCTGACGACGTCCTTGCTGGTGCCTTCAATAAGTACCCGTCGTTTCAGAAGGCGCGTGTTATCAGGGATAGGCTAAGCCAAAAGGTGCATACTATTCGCCCTTTATGTCTTGTAGGTTCTTCTCACAAGTTGATTAGGCCAGGTATGGCTTCGTTGCATTTTCTGACCCCGAGGACTTCCTCAAGGCTTGGAAGGAGATGGATGGTGGGTGGCTTCTTCATTCTGGTTTGTCTCTTTTAAAAAAAAAATTCCTCAGGAAAATATGTTGGAAACCGCCCTATCAAGTTGAAGAAAGCAGATAGCACTGCCATTCGCCCTGTGGAGATTGGGCATCGTAAAGCAAAGCAACTAGAAATGGAGCTGAAGAAGAACAGGAAGAAGCCGTATTAGTTATAATTATATTGACCATGTCCTATATGTGTGTTATTTTTCCATTTTCCAACGATCAAGTCGTTACATCTTTTGCGTCCGTTTCGCAGATCCACCTATACTGTATAGTGCGCCGTAGCTATTACCTATCAACTCGAGATAACTAGGGTTAATAGAATGAGACCCACCGTGATCATGGGACACTTCAATCCAATCTGCGATGACCCTTTGACGGGGTCATTGCATCTGGTATTATGTGATGGTGCGAGCGAGTAGCTATACATTATTTTATGTGGTGCCCCACGTAGTACATGTACCTTACTGTAGTTGATTGTTGGCTCGCCGCCCGCACAAGTGTGTTCCAGGATTGGTCACGTGCGATTGATTACGCGACGCGTCGATTCAATTCACAAATACTTCCACGACGTCACCGTTGTACAGTAGTGCAAGTCAGTGTCTATTTTGCACCCATGGATATCGACAAACTCTTCAAGGTACTGTACGCGCGTCGGTCAGTACTTTCTCTTGTGTATATTAAAGAAACTTCAGGTACCAAAAATCCCCACAGGGGGAAACAAACGGCGCATGCCAGACGCACCACCACCTGAGATGCTCAAGAAGATGAGGATTTCCTCAGACGGAGCGTCTGCTGCCACATCCTCAGGATCACCTCCCCCTTCAACTACTCCTTCTAAGCGAGTTGCGTCAGTGCGCGATGCTGATGATGACGAAGATAGCGACAACGACGTGGAGGGTGGTATAGAAGGGGAAAACTTTGCTCCAGGAAATGACGCAGATTACTTCGCCGAAGAGGACGACGAAGGGCGGTTCTTCGGCGGTGGCCTCACGAATGAGCAAAAGGAAATACTGAACATTTTTGACAATGCGGGGACCGACCAGGTTCCGGACGATGTCCGTGTCCACGTTCCATCAAAATGTGCGCTACTCATCACTGGTCTTTCCGCCAGTCCGAAATGCTCTCCGCTTCGGGAATCAAAAGGGTATTGCTACGGCTGGAGAGAGCCGCCAATAAGAATCAGGCACAGAGGTCGAAATATCCTGACGATCCAACGAAGTGGGTGGTGCTAGCCTTCCATTATTTTGGTTCTCATTGTGGCTGGCATTAGGTTCATTGATTCGGAAGCAGACCTTGATGCCGCCATTAAAGCTCTTCTTCCGCTTGCTCAAGTTCCCAACGTTGCTTATCCACTTCTCGTCAGCTCCGGCCAGTTGGAGGTCTTGGTCGGACTTCTTAGTCATGAAAATGCAGATATTGCGCTTGACGTCATAGAGTTAATCCATGAACTTACGGATGAGGACGTTGGAGAAGAGGACGACAACGAGGACGAGGAAGACCCGGAGCAAAGAGAGGCTGCATTGAAGAGCTTAATCATTGCCTTGGTGCGTTTGCGCTTCATCAAGTCGAACATCGCGCTTACGTGCCTAAGTTGGACCACTCCGTATTGGAGTTGCTTGTCGATAACATGACAAGATTCAATGAAGCAGAAGAATCAGACCGCCAAGGGATCTTTCACGTCTTGGCCATATTTGAGAACTTTGTTGGCTCCAAGCCACCGCTAGCTGAACGATTGGTCCTAAAGACAAAGCTTCTACCCTGGTTACTAAACCGTGCTCAATCCAAGACGCATGATGAGAACCGTGGCTACGCAACGGAGTTACTATCTATTCTGCTACAAGGAAGTCAGCTCAATCGCCTTGAGCTAAGTAAGAATGATGGCGTGGAAATACTCCTGAATACCGCCTCGGTGCGTTGCTATCCTAAATCTCTCTCAACTTCTGACACATCCACAGCAATTTCGTCGACGAGACCCTATCGATGCTGACGAGGCTGAGTTTATGGAGAACGTTTTTGATTCGTTATGTTCCGCTCTTGCTGAGGCGGAGATCAAAGATCAATTTCTGAAGAGCGAGGGTGTCGACCTGATGGTGCTGATGATGAAGTAGATATTCCTTATACTTTTCGCATAATCTGTCCTGACTGTTCTCTCATCAGAGACAAAATGCAAGCACGTTCACGTGCAGTCAAAGCCTTGGACCATGCAATGTCAGGGCATGCAGGTACAGAGGCGTCCAAGGTATTTGTCGAGGCGCAAGGCCTCAAGTACTTGTTCAACGCTTTTATGGGAAAGGTTCGCCATAGTTGTTTTCACTCTCAGACACCCTCCTGAAGGAATGCAGCCCCTCAAGAAGCAAAAGGGTGCTCACCAGACCACCGCACCGGAAGACACTACACATACCCTTGGCATTCTTTCGTCACTCTTTACAAACCTCCCTTCGGACTCTCCTGCCCGAATCCGCCTCCTTGCGAAGTTTGTGGAGAGTAACTACGAAAAGGCCGATAAGCTACTCGACATCCGTGCATCTGCACAGGCGAGGCTCGCTGTCACGGACCAGGAAATTGACGTGGAAAAGGGGGCACTTCTCAAGGCAGGTGAAGAAATCGGGGCTGAAGAGGAGGACTCATGGTATTTGCGACGGCTGGACGGGGGGTTCTACACACTACAAACTTTGGATTACATCTTGGCATGGATTGTCATGGAAGATGATGGGGTAGGTGCTATCAGGTTGCCCGCTTGCGCGCTTTCTGACCGGTGCACCAGATCCGCGACCATGTGCGGCAGATGCTAAGCCGGCGCAACAAGTCCTTGCAGGATGTCGTCTCAACACTCCGGACCTTCCGGGACAACATCAACGAGGATGAATCGAATAACCCCGATGGCACCTCTCAACGCGAGATATTACAACATCTAATGGTTTTCTTGGAAAGCTACTAACATTATACCACGAACATACTTTTTGGGGGCGAGTGCAAGGCATTATACGGAGAGCGCCGCAAATGCGAACAGCATGTCGAGCGTCCCCTTCACCTTGACAAGGTCGTCTTGAAGCCTTATCTCAGCTTGGAGTTTTCTCCGCAGGCGCAGGAACAGGGAATCAATGGTGGGGGATTGGCCGAGCACCGGGGTATATATCTCTGCGGGAAAGTAAAGTAAAGCTACAGTTATAATCAAGGTTGTGCATGGTGACGCACCGATGATTAGTCCTGCAACGTCACATGCTATGCCACCAAAGCGAGGATCGGTTACGTATTTTAGAAGTAGCCGCAAGATGGGTTCGAGAAGCACATCGTCACGACCTGCGAGAGCTGACCGGAGACCATCGCGGTAAATGAGTTCTTGAATGAGCGCGAATGTCGTCGCAGGGGGAACCCGCTTGAAATTATGTTTAAGCCTTGTTGGTGACCAATGAATAACAGTGCTCACCTTTCGTAGAGCAGAATCCAGGGCAGCAGAATACTTAAATCCCTTCAACAGTCGGTCATACTCCTTCAACCGACGCCTGCGCCTGCTCTCTACTTTAAACTCGTACACATCACCAACCGGTTTGCTCTTGGTACGATCCCGGATGCGGGGTTGTCCGATACTGGGGAGAACACCTCCTAAAAACGATTCGAGCATGGCTGCACGGAGGGAGGCTTCAGACAACGGGCCATGAGCTAGAGCTCCTTCCGACGCTTTTGGCTGGCGACGACGAACGGAAAGTGTTCCGTCTGACATGCCGACGGCGATGTGTGTCTCATCGGGCTTCACAGGGAACCGTCAAACATGTGTCTCAAACCACAGGGGTTCAAAGCCAAACGACGCACCGATAACGCGAGACATATTACAGGAGAGGAGTAGCGCATTGTGTGCACGACGTTGTAGTCGCTGATGTCGTACACCTTGACCATGTGGTCCAGCCCCCCGGTCAATAACCTCGACGAGTTGGCGTTGAAGGCAAGAGATGTAACTGTCTTCTGGTGGTTTGACATTGCCCGAAGACACCGCCCGCCTGCGACGATGTCCCATACGCGGAGGATAGAGCCCGCAGCAGACAAGGCAATAGTTCCCGATGGGTACATGAGCACTTGCTCGACGGGTACAGAGCCAGTACTAGATCCCCTCGTCGTGCCCATGAGGAGCTCACATTCGCCTGTGCGAGTATCAAAGAGGCGAACAGTGCCGTCGTACGAGCCGGTGAGGATGATATGTGGATCAGTAGAGGAAACTTGGCCGGAGCGGACGTAGTCGGTGTGAGAGGTGAAGGTAGTAATGGTCGATTGTGAGGGGACGTCCCACAGACGCACAGTGGTGTCGTCAGAGCATGAAAGCACCTGTGTGTGGTCCAGTACTGAGAACTTTGTGACGTGTACAGGCTGCTTGTGGGCATTGAGAGTGCGGAGAATTGCTCTGGAGTTAACATCGAAGATCTGACCGTATGAGAGGGGGTGGATGTCACCGAAGTCGAGGATAATGACGTTACCTGGATCAAACCACTATCGTCTCCAGCGACAAGTAGCTTTCCATCGTCACGAATGAAGCCGCTTCGCGCGACGTCCTTGAATCTCGCGATGGTCTTCGTAATCTTCTGTGTCCGAGGGGCGTATATATGCACTCGGGCAGCCGCAGTGACCGCATATCTATGTGGTCTTGAGAGCGCGAAATGAACCGAAGTGACGGGGGCATATTCCTTGACAAAGACCGGACTTTTGAAAGACCTCCAATAACGCGACTCTACGCTATGTTTTTCTGGAGCAGGCTTTGCATGTTTACCTGGGATGACAGGCTGGTAATCCATATGTACCGCAACAACTAGAGCGCGCGGATCCACCTGAGCACGACTCATTTTCATGAGTCACGTGTCTATGAGCTAACTTTTTTATCGATTCCTCACGCCCTTGCCATTGTTTTTCGTTCTTCTTCCTTGGTCCCTCCGATCCCCACAAAATGTTGCTGTATACTGATATCCTTATCGACGATGAGATGTTCTCCGACGCGTTCCCCATGTCTGTCTTCCGCCCTTTCTGTTCGCCATACTCCCTGCTAATGTCACTTTACAGTAAGGTCGTTGACGATATCGTCTACGAGGTAGATTGTCAGTTGATCACGGTCAAAGCAGGTGCTGACGTTGATATTGGTATGTCTTTCTTTTTCTTTCTTATCTCTCCCGCTGATTCAATATTTAAATTTCCCTCTAGGTGCGAATCCGTCTGCCGAGGAGCAAGAGGAATCCCTCGAAGAGGGTGCTCGGACGGTCAACAATATCGTGCATTCGTTTCGCCTCCAGTCAACTTCATTTGACAAAAAATCGTACCTTACCTATCTCAAGGTTCCTATGCCCATCTATTTGGTCTAGACATTTGGTGATGTCCTCGCTTCGATAGGCCTATATGAAAGCAGTCAAGCAAAAGCTCCCCGAGGATCGCGTCGCCGACTTCGAGAAGGGAGCAGGGGCCTATGCGAAGAAAATCGTGGCCAACTTCAAAGACTACGAATTTGTATGTTTCTCCCACCCACTTGTTTCCAGTTGCATTTTGACATGGACTGCAGTACACCGGCGGGTCCATGGATCCTGATGGTATGGTAGCACTACTGAACTATCGCGAAGATGGTATTACTCGTGAGGGCAACCCTTTTCTCGCATTATTCACCTCTGTTGATCTATACCCTATAGCTTATTTCACCTTCTGGAAGGACGGCCTCAAGGAGGTAAAACTTTGAGCAGTTCATTAGTCTCTTCGTTGTGCAGCAGATCAAACTATGTTGTATATCAGTTAGAGATGATCTCTCTATCGCGCTTCTATCGTCTAGAATCCGAGTGTGCAATGAACGATGGTTCTATACTAGCACGCAAGCTCAGGAACGCATCTAAGTCACTGGCGGGTGCGCATACATCCAACTCATAGACCACGTTGCTTCTGGACGTCGCCATGTCCAGTCAATAACGGGGGTCAGATGACACGAATTTCGAGAACGCCAATTGCAATCTCAAATTGTGTCGTACGATGTATTACATATTGTGCACTAGCTATGTATGCTATCGTGGGGACCTCACAACTCATCATGAGTCTGGTCGTGGAACTCGACTTGGGGCTCAGATGCGGTTTCGTTCTCTGCAGGTGCTTTGGCGGGAATTTTCGCATGCTCATCAACAAATGCAATGAGACTCTCCAGGGAGCGATCGCCATCATAATCGACCCACTCATTTGAGCCAGCTAGTTTTAACTTCAAGGTCGGGAAGCTCGCAACACGGAAGGGGAGGGATGGCGGGAGATCATTCTCGGGTGCCTCTATCTTAGCACTGCAAAGATGCTTCGATATGAGAAGAAAAGAGGGCAGTGGGAACACGGAAACGTACATGACGATATGATCCTTCACAGCTGCGTAATGTTCACCAAGGGAGTCCCAGATGGGTTTCAGACGCTTGCAATGCCCGCACCTTCAACAACCGTCAGGATTTGAAGAGGAGCAGGCGGACAGCGTACTTACCAAGACGCGTAGAATTCGACGAAGATATGCTTGTCACTCTGGGAGACTACTTTATCAAACTCCTTGCCCACGAGGGTGAAAACAGCTTCATTTTGAGTTTCCGGGATAGGCTGGCTCTTTAGGGTGGGTTCAAGTGTGCCGGCGACAAATGATTCGACCCAGTCCTTGACAACGGCGGTGGTGATCTCAGTCTTCTGGTCAATGGGATATTTGAGTTGATTTCCCAAATCCTGTAGGACGAAGCTCGGCCAAACGCTTTCGGCGAGGTTGAGTGCCTTTGCGTGATCCCCGAACTTGATTGCATCGATCCAAACAAAGTTGATCTTACCCTTGTGCTCGAGAGCGACGGTCCGTACTCGTTCGATGTATTCATCCTTAGTCTCGCTCGTGGGGTCAATGAAAAGATAGGCGAGTGGCTTCCCCGACTGGGAGTAGGCCATGTAGTTCTCCGCGTTCACCTCGTCAATAACCGGGATAGAAAGCCCCTTGATCCAGCCCTCAATCTCTTCACTTGTTGTGGAAGTGACGGGGTGGGGGTAGACAGAAACGGGATCATCGAAAGCGCGATAGAGGACAATGGCAGGGGGGGAAACTCCAGCCGCCTCAATGGCAGCGGTGTCGGTGGATTGGCCAAAGAGGTAATCATCACGGTGCTTGTCAGCAGTGGCTTGGAACACTGCAGCAAAAGGATCAGAGGAAGAGGAAAGGTATGCAATGGCAACGATCTTGTCAGCGCGTTTGAATTCCTCAAAGTTGGCGGTGGTGACATCAGAGACCGCCGGCAGCGATTGTCTGTGAAAAAAGTATTAACGTGGAAGTCGATGCAAGTACAATGTCAACGTACTTAGTCATGTAGCTAATGATCCCGCCTGCCTTGCGTGGGCCTGTGTAGTCGCCGGGCTCTCCGCTTCGGAAGACCTTCAAAGTACTGCGCAGTTCATGTCAACCGAAAACGACTCTACAAGGAAACGAAGCCTACGGATATCCTTGAACGCCATGTGCTTGGCAGAGGTCGGGTTCATCAACGCAGTTCACTTTGGCAAGCTTGATACCCTTTTCTTTGAGGGCGGTGGCCGCTTCCTCATAGTTGGGAGCAAGTGCCTTACAGTGCCCGCACCTTCAAAGATGACCGAGGGTTAGCTTTCTGCTGTTGTAATGAAACACGTAAAACAAAGAGAGTATACCATGGCGCAAAGAATTCAACAAGGATAAGTTTCTCTGGGTCGACTACCGACTTGAAGTTGGAAGGAGTCAAGTCGACGACGTCAGAGCCCGCCTCGGCAATGGCGAGAGTGGCGAGGGTAAGAGAGACAAGAGAGGTGAGGAGCGAAGGAATGCGCATCCTGTAGACGGGACAAGGAAGAGGTTGAGTTCAATGAATACGCGAGCGCGAGTTTATTTATCTGCCAAGGCTTCCAAGTGCCAAAAACGAACACGAACACAAAACAGACATGACGTGGCACAATACTGGCTTGATTAAATAATTCGATTTACAACAACTGTCATTACAATGATTTAAGATCAAAGTCACTGCCACGCGTCCGCCCGCTCGCGTATTGCCTCGCACTCCGCTGGAACGTTCGAGGTTGGGGGAAATCGGTCGGGAAGATATGCGACCCGACATTAGGGGGTGGCGAAGCAGCTTAGCAAAGGACAATTCAGTATCTTATAAAAGAAATTACAGAAAAATGAACGAAAACCGACATACTCTTTCGACTCCGTGGCGGTGACCTTGCGGCCCCGTTCGTGGCCGGAATGTAAGTGGAAACAGCACGTCTCCCAGGCGGAAGAGTAGGCGGGGGCGTAAAAGTCGCATTCTGGGATACGATACGTGACCTCGAAGGGGGTGCCGGTGCTGGGGGCGGGGGTGGGGGCGCTACACTTCGTCGGGCTGGAGAACCTGTTCGAACGGGTGGCGACTCGCTCGCAGAGGCTGCCCTAGGGCGAGCAGGCGGGCGAGGCGGCGCCGGTGGTGCGGGAGGGGTGGAAGAAGTATCCTCTCCTCCCGCTGTTCTTCGTTGAGGGGGTACAGGCACAAAGCGAGAGGGCGCAGATGACACGGGCCTTGCCGGTGGGGGAGGCGGGGGCGCTCTCCCAGGCGTAATCGATGACGACGTACCCGGTCCTCTCCGTGCAGGCAATGTAGGAGGGGCTGGGCCGCTTCGAGCCGGCAGCGCTGGGGCCACTGCTGTCGGCGGAGATATCGGCGATGATTGAGACGGGGGGGATTGCTTCCGTGGGGGTATCGCAGGAGCAGGACGTGATTGAGGACCCGGCCGCGTAGGGGGAGGTATAGGTCGCCTCGGAGGGGTTCCTGGAGCGGACGGTGGCGGGGCTGATGGAACAGCTGGTGCGGCGCTGGTCGGGCGAAGTGGCGGTAAGCGAGCTGGTACGCTCGGAGCGCTCGGCGGTGGTGATGTGGCCACCTTAGGCCGCGGAGGCGGCGGCCTCCCAGAAGGCGCAGGCGGCGCAGGGGGGGCACTCGCTGGAGCAGGGGGCTTCGGTGCTGCGCCCCTCCCTGGAACAGAAGGTGGTTTGGCTAAAGGGGGCGCTTTGGCCGGTGCTGCACATCGCTTGTCATGAAAATGTTAGATCTCGAGTGTTAAAGACGGACCTGAACTCCCCGCAGGCTTGAGCTTGGGCATGCCACCTGCGAACAGACCTCCTAATTGCGGGGGCCCCATGGCCCCCACTGCCGATGATGTTGTCGAGGCGCTGTGTGAGGTGCCTCCAACGGCGCCTCCACCCCCACCTTTGGAACCTTCGACCAAGGGCGCACTACGATCACTTGTAACTGCTTTCTTGAGCCTTTTTCCAGCTTGAATCTGCTTTAACAGTTCGCTGGACGCCATGGTGGATTAATCGTAGCGTTGGTGAAAGTGAGGACTAACTGGGCTAATCCGCAGTGCAACAAATGTAAACAATGCCGAGCTGGGACAATATTAATGCTGCGCGTTTCAGTAACATGGTCCATGTCCACATTTCCACACTCGTACACAATTACTGTACTTGGGCTACTCGGGTCTATATCAAAACGAATTCACTTAATACTACTAGAGTGTTATTGTATGTGGAGGTTAGGAAGCGCGTGAAGCCCAAAGCGAACTGTTTCGCTGTTTTTGAGGTGAACTAGACCGATGGTGTCCTACTAAATCTGCGCAGATGGTCAGAACCATCGATGCTCACAATCCCTTCGTGCCGTATCCGTGATGAAAACGGTGGCGGGCGGGGCCCGCGCACAAGACTGGCCCTCTCCCTCCGGGCGTTCGCAGAGGAACCTTTTGAAAGCCTCGTAGAATTAATCGGCAACCCCGTCCAGGCTGGTCTTAGTGGATTACCCTCTGCCGGCTTGGTAACAGCCGCCTTCGCTGAACGCATCGAGCTCGAGCTCTTTTGAGACTTGGAGCTTCGACTCGACTTGGACCCGGGTTTCGACTTCAGACTTGGTGAAGATCTCCAGCTCGAAGGCTGCACGGTTTCTTTCGGCAATGGTAGTAATGGTCTTGGTGGCAATGGATCTTCAGCAGTCTGGGGATACGCCGATAATACGGATGCCCATGACTGATGTGTCGCCCTTTTTGATGAAGAAGGTATCGACGACGCCTGTGAGAGTCTAGGGGCAGCCGCAGAGCGGCGAACTCTCATGCGATCTTTGCCTACGTTTGGATGCGCACCCCTGATGATGTCGGAACCTAGAATGGTCGAAGTGGGGCTTGTGACATTGTTATCCTGCTCCGGGGAATGACCTGTTGAGGAGGTGGGAGACCTGGCGATTTCAATTGATATTTGCGGGCGGGCATACGCACTGCCACTCTCATCTCCTCGGGGGGTGCCAAAAGCTGCCCAGACAGGGCTAGAGTAGGACAATATCTTTTCACGACGAGGACGATTTCCGGGTTCCAACGGGGCCACAGGGAGGACAGTGTTGCCGACTACTATATTCCGGACAGATACGTCGATTGGTCGAGGGGAAGAGATTGGAATTGCCTGCTCGTGAAAGCGGTCCACTGGTGGTACGAAAGGCATCCGTATTGCACGGGGACCTTGTGACGGTGAGCTCTGTGCCTCAACATCCCAGTTTTCATCACCGATTGCAGAAGGGTGGTAGTTGCCGATACGAATGACACGATCAGTTATGTGACCCTCATTGTTTGAGGTCTCCGGCGCACGGGCAGTGCGACTTGGACAGCGAGAATTCGAATCAGAACCACTTGATGGAGTCGGAACAGAATCGGTTTGACAAAATGAGCTATTAAAAGCAGCTGAAGGCGCAAAATCAGCCTTCCATGTAACTTCATAAACAAACCGGAGGCTTAGCTTACCTAGGACACCGAGCGCTCCTATGCTATACGTTACAAACTCGGCAGTTAAGCTGGTGAAGGTAGCATACGGCACGACAACCAAAAGTTCGAAGAGTAAGAGGCTCCCCGCTTGTACGATCCTCGCATCTTGTACAATGCTGAACTTCGGTCGAGGAGGTTGCATTAAAGACAGAGAACGGACAATGATATACAGTTCCAGAACGAAGTTCAAAATGGATGATGCCAGTGATGTCGGAAGAAACCTGCTCTCAAAGTCACAACGATGCACACATTACCAGCAGAAAAAGGATCTACCTCTTCCTGAAGCATAATGTTACGCTAGGGAGGGTAACGGTCTGAGGTGAGCTGACAAAGAGTTCAGCACAGAGTACATGCTTCGAAGAGTGTGACCACTCACACCAGTTGGCCAGTTCCGATGCCAACAGTGAACCCATTCAAGACTTGAAGAAAACATGGAATGGTCAGGACGAGGAAAGACCAGTGCACGTATGATCAACGCGAACCTGTCCCAATTGCAAGCACTACCCAAAAGACATGCATTTCCCATGGTCTTGCTATACAACGCTTCAAATGAAGACCCAGTACCACGAGGCCGAACACCCGAGCGGCTTGTGAAGCTATGGTGGTAGCGGCAACCACGAAAGCTAAACAGACGTCAGGGCGACTCGGATATATCTTCCACCAATTTGGTTGAACCATGCTCACCACATGCCGTAGTACTTCCGCTAGGGTAGAAACTCAACAGCGATAAAAACGATGAGAGGCTCGCCAACATGAATGCCATGCATAGTAGCAGTATAAGGGTGTCCCTCTGCTCGCGGTGATACATGTCCGCGGTACGAGACGAGGGCTGGCGCATTCCGGCAGTTTTCTCATGCGAAGCACCCATGTACGTGGCAGGCTCCTCAGTCCTGGCTAGTATGCGATCGGACATCGCTTTACACGTCCACACCAACTCCCGGAGGAAGGCGGAGAACCAAACATGACGGAGACCGCTGAGAAACACCCAACCAAGGAAGAAGGCTGCGACCAATCGGCTTCGAACATGCAGACTCAGCCAGGGATTGGCGATGACGAGGAATCCTGACTTACTAGTCGGGATGATTCAAGTAGTCGTTCGCGAACTGTGCGCCTTGAACCTGCACGGGCGACAGCCCCGAGGGCTGTCTAGACATCCCCCACCCGAGGGGAAAAGATGAGGGGTGTGGTGAGGACCGGCCTCACACTCTAGATTCAGAGACACAAGCGACAAACGAAAGAAATATTGCTGAGGCCTGCTCAGACTGAAAAAGAGTGTGGGTACGGATGGCGGATAATGAGGGAGGTGTTTGGACCCTCGAGAACGAACGCCAGGTTACCCGTCCCGGGTATAAAATCTTGATTACATATGATGCGAGAAAGTGCCAGCAAATTTCTCATCATTCAGCCTATCTCGTCCCCGAGGGTCGAGTTGCCATCTCAGGAAGACACGACAGCTATATACAGCACAGTATTAGCACCAGCTCAACACCCGGGAATGTCAATGCAGGAAATCTGGGGTCTCCCCACCAATTGATGGCATCGTAACCCGCGGGCAGATTCAGGCCTCAAATGTTTAACGCCGAGCTCTCATCGTTATTGGCAATCGGGAGTCTGACACCAGCAGAGTTCATTGACCAGAGCGGGGCGGTACAGTAAGTTAGGTGTTATGGCAACGTTGAGAGAGTGGAACATAATTGATAATGATAAGAATGTCATCCTGAAACCTTATTTCTGATCTGAACCCAAACCAGGATGCAAGGTACACCCACACCCAATTGTCATACCCGCCCAACACCGCCAGCACGCCATCCAGTAGGGTCTATCGGATTTAATTTACAGCTTCGTGTTTGTGTTCTTCACAATGGAGCGAAAAACAGACAGTTGGTTGAACGTAGCAATCATATCATCTAGGCATTGTCTTACAGAATTAATGTCAGATGGAGCCTTCCTCTTTAATATTGAATCTAGCTGGTGCCCATCAGTAGGAAGGTACCCTATGGGCGATAAATAGCGCGCTCCTGTCTTCTGTGGGAGAGGGGCTGTGATGCTGCCATTGTCACCCTTGATTATGGCTTGATATCTAACTATTTGTGCCCTCTCCATCAATGTAGCCTGGGACCAGGCACAAAGTTGGGAACTGGATACGATATGGTGCAAATGCCGTGACGCTGCCCTGAGATATGAAAGTCACTATATCAATACTGTACTGGCGGAGACCGCCTCGAATGGCGATAAATCGATGATATATCGCGTTGTCAAGACTACTGTGACGGAACGCTATCATTGCACGGATTAATAACGACTCCTGTCTCATGTCGGGCGGTGGGACTGCGTTGGGCCATGTAGTACGGGTAAACCCTTTGCGTGATACAATGAAAGTATGATTGATGAAGAGGATGGGTTAGAGTACTGCGATAGTGATGATGGGATACACACAACCAAATATGGTCGAGTCGATGGTTTCCTAATGCAGTGCCGGTAGCCGCGCCAACAGCGGCGGTGTGCTTGGGTCAATACGATCGCTGCTGCATCTTCCCTTTACTTTCATGCAAACTATCAATCGCTTTCTATATGGGCCGACACCAGAAGAGCGTGTCCGTGCCTGGCAATCTAAGCTTCGCCAGGAAAGCAGGGTCCTAGATCGAGAAATGAGGCAGGTCCGACCTTTGACCACAAAAGGTGGAACTCTGGTGTTGACTAGCATGTTTAGCTGGATATTGAAACCAACAAGGTGCGGCAAACCATCAAGCAACTTGCGAAGAAGGGCGATAATAAGTCGGCGAGGATCTTGGCGCGTGAGGTCGTGCGAAGTAACAAGCAGAAGGATAGACTCTCAGTGAGCAAGGCTCGTCTGGGCTCAATAGGAACCCAGCTATCTCAACAACTCGGTACCATCTATCCACTCGTCCTTCCATACTAAGCCCCTCATACCATCCAACGCAGCAATGGCCAAGGTCTCTGGCTCCCTGCGGAAGTCTACAGAGATCATGAAGTTGTCCAACAACTTGATCAAACTACCTCAAATTAGCCAAGCGATGCGCGAGATGAGCATGGAAATGACCAAGGTAGACTCCTCGGCACGCTGGCTGACTCGTATGAACTAAACTTGTCCAGGCAGGCATCATGGAGGAAATGCTTGATGACGCCCTGAATACCGAAGAGGACGAAGAAGTTGAAGAGGAGGCTGATGAGGAAGTCGACAAGGTCCTGTTCGAACTGACGAATGGGAAGCTTGGCCAGGCCGGAACTGTGGATACCCAACCACCAGTAAGTACACTCACTTTTTCCTGGATAATTGTTGTTCAATAGAAAGCTTTTGCGTAGGTTGCTGAGGCCGACGAGGAACAGGCGGAGAGGGAGATGGAGCGCTACAGGGAACAGCTCAACGGCCTACTTAGTGGATAGAGTACGGTCTAATCCCTGTCACGCTGTCTAGGAGTCGATAGCGCCTCTTTGTTGGTTTCCTTAGCTTGGTTGGTGTACATTAATACGAAAAAACCCCTCCTAATATTTGTCTGCGATGCGCGCCTTGCCTTCATGATTTCCGAGTAACGATCTGGTCCCTCATCTCAGTCACGTGGTGTGCGACCGTTCCTTTCCGTGCCGTGCCCACATCAAATTTCCGTTGGGTTTTACTCCGTGTTCAGCTCACTATGTTACCCACACGATCCTTGACCGGTGTTGCGCACCGTGCGTGGTCGCAGTCACAAGTCAGTGCATACCTGTCTGTGTCTCTGTACCTGCTCACATTTTCCGCAGGCTGTTCGCCGCTATGCGTCAGCGGCACCTACTGCTGCTTTTGCTGGACAAAAAGGAAGCAACGTACGCCTTGTGCATCCGCATGTCCTTCAACGAACACCATTTTAACATCCTTTCCAGGGTAAATATACTGTTACGCTCATCCCGGGAGATGGTAAGTCAGGGTACTGTTATCGGTGGATCGTCACAATGACCTTCGTTACTCTAGGGATCGGCCCGGAGATTAGTGAATCGGTCAAGGCCATCTATGATGCTGCCAAAGTATAGCATATTGCATAAAGGGTGTTCGCCGCTGATGATTGGTTTATAGGTTCCCATCCAATGGGAGGAAGTCAGTGTGACACCAGTGCTGAAAGGTGGTAAGACTGTGATCCCAGACCAAGCCATCCATTCTGTTCGAAAGAACACTGTCGCATTGAAGGGTGGGGCTTGTTCTTTTCCCTCTTTCTTACCACTAATTTTTTTTTCTCGTTTAGGACCGCTCGCTACACCCAGTATGTTGCTTTGTGTTTCGTAGGGCAACCGCTGCTGGTCGTACTGACAGTTGAACCAGTCGGCAAGGGTCACGTTTCTCTCAACTTGACCCTTCGTCGCACGTTCAACCTATTCGCTAACGTTCGGCCTTGCGTGTCCATCAAGGGATACAAGACCCCATACGATGATGTGAACACTGTGCTGATTCGGGAAAACACCGAAGGAGAATATTCCGGTATTGAGCACGAGGTCCGGTTATCGTGCGGACTGGAGAGTGGATTTATGCTGATGGAATATGACATAGATAGTTGACGGCGTTGTGCAATCCATCAAGCTCATTACGTGGGACGCGTCAGAGCGTGTTGCACGCTACGCGTTCTATTACGCTCAAGCGACTGGCCGGAAACGCGTCACGGCTGTCCATAAAGCGAACATTATGTGCGTGTGCAAGCATGGGACATGACGTCACCAATGGCTGATTCCGAGAATTCTTCGAATGTGTCCAGGAAAATGTCCGATGGGATGTTCCTGTCCGCGTGCCGCGAAGTCGCGAAGGATTTCCCGGATATCACCTATGATGAAGATCTGCTTGATAGGGTCTGCCTGCAGGTATGTTGGCGCGTTTCGTCATCGTTCGTTATCACTAACGCCCACCGTCGAAAAGATTACACAGAATCCGAAACCTTACAGTGATCGTGTTATGGTCATGCCCAACCTGTATGGTGATATTCTTTCCGACATGTGCGCTGGCTTGATCGGAGGGCTAGGGCTGACGCCTTCGGGGAACATTGGAAGGGCAAGTGCATAGCTCCTGCCAGCAGTTTCCCTACATTAACTCGAGTTATTAGGATGCCTCCATTTTTGAGGCTGTCCATGGTTCGGCGCCAGATATTGCCGGTAGGTGGGCTGGAGGAAATGCCATTTGGGTCTAACAATACTGTTTTTTTTTTTTTTTTTGTTTGTTAGGCAAGGGCCTGGCGAACCCAACAGCTCTCTTATTGTCCTCGCTGATGATGCTAAGGCACATGAATCTCAATGAACATGCAGACAGAATCGAGAAGGCTGCCCTCTCTGTATGTTTATATTTATTTTTCTCTGGTCGTATGTGGATGAATATTTGTTGACCCCGTCTGACGTATTGTAGACGATCGCCGAGGGAAAAACTATCACTGGGGACCTGGGAGGCAATTCTTCCACGAATGAGTACACAGCTACGATTGTTGGAAAGTTGTAGTGTAGTGGAATAGAGTGACGGCACCCAACTAAATACATTTTAGAAACAAAACAAGCGTGTTGTGGGATGAGCGTGAGAAGAACAGCCACAGGATCGGAATGTGAAAACTCGGAAAACAGGAACAGCCAAGAGTCAGAATAAACTCGTCTTTCCCCGTTCTCGACGACGACGACGACGACGACTATACGTTCTTCCACGCCTACCCGAGGCAACCACTCCATTTATCCCACACTCGCCCTACAGGGCAAAGCCATCCCTCCCAGTCCGCCAACTTTCCTGGTACGCCAGGTCCTCTTCCGTCACGTTACGTATTGCTAACATACCCCAGCTCTCTCTCTTCACTTCTGTAAACGTACGCGGATCCACAGACAAAGAAAAAAAAATTGAACCCTAGAAAAAAAAATCAAAACTTCCATACTACATCTCAGCCTTACGAACGAAATGACCGACGAACAGCAGGATACATCCAATAAAGATAACAGAAAACCCACATCCGGTGCCGCCGTGGGCAATAACCGCGGGCAACGCAAAAACCCCTCCGCCTCGAAGCCCTCTAACAATGTTGCCCAGCCCCCTTCTAGGTCTGGAAGCAACAAGAGGTCGAGCAGCACCCCTGCAACCGAATCTGGTTCAGACAACGGAAAGAGGGCCAATGAAGGCAAAAAGAGTGAACAACGTCGCCAGGTTCAGAACGGTGGAGGCCAAGGCAAGGCAAATCACCGTAAGGGACAGTCAACTACTGGCCAGGGCAACCGTCAAACCAATAATCAACCGACGAACAAGCCAGGGGCTGCCGTTCCTGCCGTTGAGTCAAGCGATGCTCTGTCTTCTTTGCAGCGGGTCATCGCTGACCTGAAGACAACATCCCCACCTATCCAGACTTCTCCACTTGCTGGAAATACACTCCCTACTTCTACTTCCTTACCCATCACACAGACGGCTACTTCCAATCTTCCTCCCAATGCCCCTGTTTTCCAACCTGGTGCCTCCATTTACCCTCCTCCTAGTGCGTCCGAGCCACCTCCTAGACATCGCAAGGCGGCATCTATGGGGGCGGCAGGTCTGTCCGGTGGCTTCGGCAATTTTGCCCCCCACCTTGGTTCAATGAGGGAGGATGTTGAGGACGGACAGAACGGCTACGAAGATGGGGAGATCCCAGATAGTCTCTACAGTACCCAGGCGCAAACCCATCATCCCCGCTCTCAGTCCCAGTCCTTCACTGCACCACGATTTGCTGCCCTCGCCGCTCAACAAGAACAGCAACAACACAATGACGTCTTAGGCCCTTCTGGCCGTCCACAACTTGCGCCAAACTTTATGTTTGGTGGGGGTGTGCGCCGGCGCCCCAGCGCCGGCACTGCCATGGCGCCTCCCATCAGCGAGGAAGACGTCGGTTTCCAATTTCCTCAACAACAAACTGTCCCGAGTTACTCCGACCAGGACATGCTGCAGAGAAGGAATGAAGGCGGTGGCGAGATCAGGGGCATTATGGCAGAACAGGTACAGTCAACGACCATAGGCAAATTTCTGGCGCTGACGCGCCATGTGTCAATAGATTGCAATTCAGAATGAGATCGAAGCACTCCAACGTCAACAAGCTGCCCTCTATCAACAACAGCTCGCTTCGAATCAAGTACTTTCCTTCCAAACTCCTGGACTTGCCCCACATCGTGATCGTGCTGCCGCCCATAGACGCGTACAAAGCACAGTCCCTATGGGCTTGGGTAATCCGAGTGGTCAATCAGCACTCATGAGTCAGCTTGGTTTGCGCAACGTAAGCCTTGGCCTCGACGGACAGCCTCAGGACGTGTCGCGTGGCCACGGGCGCAGGCACAGCGTCAATGTAGTCAACAAGTCGGCAAGCCAATCAAACGTCGGTGTCGGCCAAGATGGGTATGAGGATGGTTTCGCAGCGCCTGTGGGGCTGGGCGGGCATTCTCGCCAGGTGTCCAGGGCTGATTCTACTTGGCGTTTGTGCATTTTTCTATCCCAATGTTACATTGAGCTGACTTGGTTCTTTCCGTCGCAATACTTCAGCCGGTGGCATTGGTGGGGTTCAACAAGGGAACATGATGGCGTCTGACCTTGCTCAAGCTCAAGCGCAGCTAGCCAGTCTCCAACAGTTCCGCGCTGCGACCGGTGGTCACCATAAGATGCCCTCCTTTAGTTTCCCCAATATGCTTCCTAATATGATGGCCGCAAACATGATGGGCCTCGGTCTCGGGGGAATCAATCTCCTTCAGCAACAGCAGCAACAATTTCAGTCTCAACTACAGCAGCAATCGAGTCAGCCGCAACGCAAGTCTCTTTTTGCCCCGTATCTCCCTCAGGCATCTCTGCCACCACTTCTCGCCACTGGAAAACTTGTAGTCGGCATCCTACGCGTGAATAAGCGCAACCGTTCAGATGCCTACGTTTCTACAGAGGTACTGGATGCCGATATATACATCTGCGGATCGAAGGACCGCAACCGCGCTTTGGAGGGCGATATTGTCGCTGTCGAGCTGTTGGATGTCGACGAAGTATGGGGCACCAAGAAGGAAAAGGAAGAGAAGAAGCGTAAAAAGGAGGAGAATGCGGCTTATGAGGTGAAGTCTGCCGCTGGCCGCAAGAACGACAAGAAGAAGGATGATGTGGAAGTTGAAGGGCAAGGCTTGATGCTGTTTGAGGACGAAGAGTGAGTACTAAAAGGCACAACCATTTGCATTTACTTACCTATATTTTGTTAGAGTCACCGACGAAGTTAAGCCACAGTTCGCTGGTCATGTTGTGGCCGTTGTGGAGCGCATGCCAGGACAGCTGTTCTCCGGCACACTCGGGTTACTTCGACCATCTTCTGCCGCTACGAAGGAGAAACAGGAAGCTGAGCGACGTGAGCGTGAAGGAGATCGCGGTGACGAGCCACGTCGGCCAATTGACCGTCCAAAGATTGTGTGGTTCAAGCCCACAGATAAGCGTGTTCCACTAATTGCTATTCCAACCGAGCAATCTCCGCCAGACTTCGTGCAAAACTCCGAAGCGTACGCTAACAAGCTCTTCGTTGCTTGTATCAAGCGCCACGTATGTTCTTCCTTGGTTGGCACGGGACACTTATACTGAGGACTATCTTAGCCCATCAGCTCTCTGCATCCTTTCGGTACGCTGGTCGAGGAATTGGGGCCCATCGGAGATATCGAGGTGGAGACGAGCGCGCTGTTAAAGGATAGCAACTTCCCCACAGAGGACTTCAGTGAAAGTGTACTGAAATGTTTACCTCCCATGCCTTGGACGTCAGTTGACTCGACCATCTGCCTTATCATGACGCTGACACCCAGTTACCTTGCAGCATACCGGATCACGAGTATGAAGTTCGTACTGACCTACGCAAGGAGCGCGTCTTCACTATAGACCCAGAAGGTGCAAAAGACCTTGACGACGCTTTGTCCATCAAGTTTAATGACGACGGAACGTATGACGTTGGTATCCACATCGCCGATGCATCATTCCACGTTAAGCCCAACACTGCCCTGGATCGCGACGCGCGAAAACGTGCTACGAGTGTGTACCTGGTCCAGCGTGTCGTACCCATGCTTCCGCCCGCTTTGAGTGAAGCGCTTTGCAGTCTAGCACCTGGAGAGGAACGGCTCGCTTTCTCTGTCGTCCTAACCTTGACAAAGGAGGCCAAGGTTATCAAGAAGTGGTTCGGCAAGACGGTCATTAAATCTGCTGCGAAGCTATCCTACGAAACCGTCCAACGTGTACTGGACGGGGAACCCCTGGCGGGGGTTTCTGTGGCCTCCGAGCATGAAGTCACCTCTGTGGAAAATGATATTAGACTATTGCACGAGTTGGCCAAAGTACTTACTGCTCGCCGCTTCCAGAACGGTGCCATCCGCCTCGAGTCGCCTCGTTTATCCTTCAAGTTGAATGATCAAGGGTTACCAGTTGACTGTTCGCAAAGTGTCAGCACGGAAGCGAATTCTATAGTGGAAGAGGTATGGGCATTCACAATGGAATTTACAGTCCGATAACCGTTTGTCCAGTTCATGCTACTCACCAACATCGCGGTTGCTCAACAAATTGCTGTCGCGCTTCCTGAACAAGCTCTTTTACGCCGTCATGACGCCCCAATTGAGCGTCGCCTTGTGGGTCCAGGTGCTACCTCATACATTTACCGGGCTGATTAGATCGCAGAACTCCCTTGTCGAAAGGGCGGAGCGTCTCGGGTACAAGCTTGACGTTTCATCGGCTGGAGCTCTCATGCGTTCATTCGATGCTATCGAGGATCCCTCCACACGCGGCGTCCTACGGCTGCTCTGTTTCAAAGCAACCCACCGCGCTAAATACTTCTGTGCTGGCATGCTCGACATAGCCAAATACGGCCATTACGCGTTGAACACTCCCGTGTACACGCACTTCACGTCGCCCATCCGCCGATATGCAGACATTATAGTCCATCGACAGCTTGAATCCGTCCTCCAGGGGTCCAGTGCGTGTTCATATTTCATTCGACTGTTTTCAAGTTTGTTCACCCCATCTTAGGCGATAATAATTCCAAGTTTAACATGGACCGTGATGCGGTTGCAAAGGTGACTCAGCAATGTAACATGTATGTCTCGTGGACATCTTATTCGTCGCATCCGCACCCTGACTTTCCTATTAGCAAGAGGGATTCTGCTATCCTTGCACGGGAGCAATCTGCCCATTTATTCTTATGTGTCCTCATCTCGGATCTAACTTCTCGTTATGGACCCGTCATTCGTCAAGCCAAGGTCATCGGGGTTTTGGAAGCTGCCTTCGATGTTAGTATCCCTGAGTTCGGCATCGAGAAGCGTGTCCATGTAGACCAGATGCCTATCGACGTATGGTTCTTTTTTTTTTTTTTTTGTAGGCGCGCATCGCTCACAGTTCCGAACGTCTGCAGAACCATGTTTACGACGAGCACTCCCACACTCTCCAGATTTACTGGTCTGATCGTGAAGTCATTACGTGGCTCGCAGAAAATAGTGACGATGAGCATCTGAAGAAAGTGAAAGAGAACGCAGAACAGCATGCCGTGAAGATGGAAGTTGCTTCGCGCTCCCTTCACGATGAGAAGGCACTATTCGACGAAGACGACGGGGATGATGATGACGAGATTGTCCTTGGGCGTGACAGCGCAGAACCTGAGGAGGGAGACGTCGAGTCTGTGCAACGTGATATCAGCAAAACGCGAATCACACCTGAATTTGAGGGTCTGAAGACAACACCGGCTGGACATAAGATTCAGCAAGTCAAGGAACTCATGACTGTTCCGGTTCGCATCTCGCTGAATGGCCGACGTGTTTCTCGCTAACTTTTTCCCTCATAGGTTATCGTCACTGCCGACTTGACAAAGAGCCCCCCGGTTATCAAGGTTTATAGCGTGAACCCTTACGCCGAGCCGAAGGAGCAGCAGACGTGGCAGTAAATCCACCTCTAGATCCAAACTTTCCCTTCGTCCTCTCGTCATTCTGTTTTGTACTTTACTCCGCCTTCCCTTACTGGTGTCTCCTTCCTGCGCGCGCGCCCTTACTTGTTGATCCTCATCCGACACTGCGTTTATCCCCTATGCTTTCCCTCTACCAATCCTTTCGCTTTTTCTCGTGGAATGAATGGGTCTATTGTACCTTACGTGCTATTTCCTTAGTATATTTTTGTGTGGAGACGTGGGGAGATAGCTCGTTGTAACACCTCGTTCGTAATGCCAGTGGATGCGTTCTCGCTCTTACATCGCTTCGATTGCACGCGGAGCAGTCACTCTTCCTAAGATGAAATGGTTGCCAAGAGAAGCAAAATAGAATACAGTGCTTCTAATTATACAATGGTACAAATAGTGGCACAATGAGGGTGAGAGATCAACAAGGTCATCAAGCACGCACAGAACCAGAACGATTGTCGAAAACACGCCGTAAAAAAGCGACACACAGAAAAGACCGAAGGGATATAATAAAAAAAAGGTAAGCTGTGCTAAAGGAGTACGTTCGTTAGTGCGTCCTACGAACGAACGGGGGGGTGTCACATTTGGGCGAAGAAAGGAAGAAAAAGAAAAAAAAGGGCAGGCGAGAGTTCATACCCAGGTGCCAGAGGGCCGTCCACGTATGGTCGCCGACTTGATATCCATCAGCTCGGGGCGCTCCCTACTTTGGCTCGCGAGCCTACGATGGAGGAGCGGCGCCGGCGTCGGATGAGAAGACGGTTCTTCCTTCTCTTTAGCAATGGGGGCGGGTGCGGGTGCGGGAGCGGGAGCGG
>Ga0307510_10000089_pt1 | contig 68963 bp, 36 predicted proteins | sample 12_EM_MG_FD_207224 | JGI IMG/M metagenome (GOLD analysis project Ga0307510, IMG submission 207224) | Populus trichocarpa ectomycorrhiza microbial communities from riparian zone in the Pacific Northwest, United States - 12_EM | ecosystem: Host-associated > Plants > Roots > Unclassified | place... | reverse complement strand
GCTTACACACCGTTTGAAAACGTTGTACAAATCGTGTTTCATAAAAATTTAAATTGTTTTTGTTAAAAATTAATTTTTTTATATATTTTGAATCGTTTTGATGCTCTGATCTTAAAAATAATTTTTTAAAAATAAAAAAATATCATTTAAATACATTTCAACATAAAAAATACTTTAAAAAATAACCACAACCACACTCTCAAATATTTCAAATTCATATTATGATGGTATCCGGCCCAGAAAAATATAAAAAACAAACAGACGCAAGTGGGAGTGGTGGGCTCCATATATGTGCCCACTGAGGATTTGTAAATTTGTTGTCATTTACACACACAGAAACGCATCAAAACCACACAATGTTTTTTGTCCTTTTTCTCTCCTTTCTGCAACGCCAAGGATACGTTAATCATTCTTGATGATTAAGTACAGGCTAATATTAACTCGCCTCTTTTTGACCAATTAGATGCCGTAAATGTGCTGGCTTTATGGACCTTCATGATTGCTACTTATGAATGATAATGCCTTAATGATCTTCTTTATAATTAATTAAGGTTTACCTCTCTTGGCTGAGATTACCGGTGGAGGGACGGAGGTGGGCCTCACCGGGCCGGGCCAGTAAACACCTTGCTCGTGTCATCTCATGTGGAAAAAACATAGGTGGCAATCTCGAAATGCTACATGCAGAATTGATTGGTGTGGAAACCCCCACGTGGAAACTTGAAGAACCTTCTCTGCAAGAACCACACGAACCCCATAATATTTCTGTACACATTATCGAAGGGCAACAGCCATACAGCAGCCGTACAGCCCTGCAGAATCAAATTTCAAAAGGGATACGTTTACGTTCAGTGATTGAGATGTTTTTCAAGCTACTTGAGTGTCGGGACTCGGCCGGCTACAACGTGAATTTAAAAAAATATTATTTTTATATATTTTTAGATTATTTTTAATGTATTAATATAAAAATAATTTTTTTAAAATAAAAAATACATTATTTTAATATAATTAAAAAAAAAAAACACTAACAACCACAATTATCTCATTCTCAAGCACCAAAATGCATCCCATTCCTGGAGATCCATGGGAGAGCCAGAAATTAAGAGAAAAAAAAGAAGAAAGAAATCAATCCATGAATGGATGATAGGGGAAGAAGAGGCAAAAAAAAAAAAAAAAACTCGAGAGATATTAATTAGATACGCATCTAGCCTGTGTGCTTAGCTCCTATCCAACATTTGAAGCTCTGAGGCTTCCAAGGCTGGAACTTGATAAGATCGTTAATGGCGGCCCCATCATGTCCATGCAACTCGTTTCCATCGACTCTATCCAAATAAACAGCTTGCTATAATTTTAGTTATGGACTTCTTATTGCTCTACTCAAAAACTTCGGAACACCCAACATATTTTTGTAATATTTTTCTTGTTTTTGCTATTGAAAGGTATTTATTTTTCTTGCAAAATACCTAATAATTAACTCCCTTCATATTAATTGTAAAACTAATCAGGATTAAATATTATATTCTTAACCTTTTTTTTATTTTTTGGCATGTTTCTTAGACTTCGGAATACACAATATATAAGGGTAGCCCTCCTCCATTACATGATATATAGCTAAACAAAATATTTGGGTTGTATTTACTTTCATTTTTTTTTTGTGCTTCCTTCTCTAGTTTCCTTATTTATTCTAAAGAGATTTTTCTATGAAGATTTGAGAAAATAATTTTATTAAATAGAAAATATTTAAAATATAAAACAAGACCCTTATTTAACTTAAATTAAAAATATTAAAAGAAATAATCATAAAATGTTAGAAGCTAAACCAAACAAAACTCTTATTTTTTTGGTGAAGCATTTGAAAAACAGTCATTTTGATGCTTTATAATTTTTTAGAAAAACAAGAAATTAGAAAATACAAAACAAAACAAAATACTAATTTTGTCCTAAATTAGTAACACATTATCTTTAATTTTATGTTTTGTTAAAAACATTTGAAAAAAGGAAAAACTTTATGCAAGTAAACACAACCTTAAATACTTATAAAAAAAATGTTTTAAGTTTTACGTAAATGAAGGGAGATAAAGTACAAAAAAATAGATATGAACTACTCACATGACCCACGCTATGCAGTGGGGAACAATATTAATTTTTTAGTAGAAAAAGGGAAAATGGTTGTGTTCTTAATTTTTTAAGAAAAAAAAATTATAAGTACTATACACATATCTAATTAAATAAATTGTTAATTTACACCTTGTTATGGGTTGTAATTTTTTTTTTAGAAAAATGAGAATGCATGTTTTTTTAACATTTTATTTGTTAAAAAATCATAATCATAATTTGTATGTATCTAATTAAATCAACCAAAAACCACCTGCAAAAAAAAATATTGGAGTACTAATTTAACCTACTTTATTATTGACAAACACTTATATTGATGAAATTATATAAAATAATAAGATAATTGTCCGGTAAAAATAAAATACAGATAAGCTTGTTATCAAAAGCCAATATTTTCATCTAATACAAATATTTTTTTTATTGTAAAGTTTATCTTTTACTTATCGTGAAAATAAAATTAATTTATATATAACAAATAATGAAAGATGAAATTATGCCTACCACGTTCAAAATACAACAAAATTAGAATCTGATGCCGACATCATTTCAATTAATTAGATTAACCATGGCTGATAGGGTCAAATGGATACGAATGCGGCGACTTGGATGGTTTTGGTGTGGTTAGTAGGGTGAATTGGAGAATCGTCGTTCCATATATTATGTTCCATTTCCTAAGCAACTAGCAAGAAGCACAATTGATGGATTCCATGGAATCACACACACAACCATTATCCTGCAAAAAAAAAAATTGTCTTTTGACCCCACTTCCTTTCTCTCTCTCTCTCCCCCCGACGAAAAAAATGGAAAATACATCATCATCCATAACATATCTTCCCATGACACAACAACAAAGACATAGTAAAAGCATTGTTTCTTTGAATATAATCTACTCACAATCTTAAGAAACGAAACAAAACAAAAATGCAAAAACCAATAGAAGGTCGAGGAGTAGGAGGAGGTGGAGGTGAGCCAGAAGGAATGAAGTCAATGGAGTTGGATCTTGATCTCGATAACTCTTGGCCTTTAGATCAGATCTCTTTCATGTCCTCAAACCCCATGTCTCCTTTTCTTATTTCTACTTCTACTGAACAGCCTTGTTCTCCTCTTTGGGCTTTCTCTGATGCCGTTGATGATAGACTTGCTGCTACTGCTTCTGGTCAGGCTTCCCCTGCTTTCGCTGCTGCTGCCCCCCACCGCTTGTCTGATTATCCTATCTTACTCACATGTTAGTCACGTGTTTTGATTAATTTTCTTTTCTTTTCTTTCCTTTTTTTTTTCTTGAACTTTGGTGTTTTGTACGTGAATGAATGAGGGGTATTAAATGCTAAAGTTGCTTTCTTTGGCTGAGAAGAGGTGAAAAAGTTGTAATTTTAGCTTTCTTTTGGTGGGTTTTGTGTTAGAAATGATTCGACTTTTTCCTCTTACTTTCTCAGATTGATAAGTTTGTGACTCTGTGTGTGGTAGTGAATGTGGAGAGAGAGAGAGAGAGAGAGAGAGAGTTGATATTGGGTTTTCTTTTCTGTGTTGAAGTTTTATTGCCTTTCTTTTGGTCATGTTTGGTGCTTTTGATTGGTTAATTTGAGTTTTTTTGATGTGATCATGTAGTATTTATTTCGTTTTGCTGACTGTATTGAGGGATTGAAAACTCATTGGTGTTTGAATTTGATTAGAATTTTCTCAAGGCAATCTCTATCACAGAAATTGGAACTCTGGGAACATGATTCTACAAAAGCCAACACTTACAGCAATAGAAATGAAACATAAACATGATCTCCAGTGTTTTGGAAGATGAGAAAGCCAAAAACTAAGAAGAACAAAAAAGTGATGCCATTAATTTGTTTCTGTTTTGATGGCCTTAATTTTGTCTTCCCTCAAATGGATAAATATTAGTTAATACCCAAACTCAGTACTGTCTTCAATTTGGAGACTTCATTCAAGTTTAGTGTTCTTTTCACTAAATTTCTATCCTTCGAAGTTTGTGATCATACTGAGGATTTTGCAAGTCTACAGTAGTTATTGGTAATGTATAAGGTTGTTTTTTAAAGTATATTTTGTTTGGAAATGTATTAAAATAATATTTATTTTTTAATTTTTTAAAATTTATTTTTGAAATTAAAACAATTTAATAACATAAAAAAATTAATTTTAAATAAAAAAAATTCAAATTTTTGTGAAACGCTATTTGGGCTGGGTTCCTAAACGGCAAGTAGGCTGCTCCTGCTCTTTCACCAGTTAACTGCATCATTTAGTTTTTTGCAGTTTATCTTCTCTATATAGTACTACAACTCATTAAGCACCATCAGGATGGTGATCATTTGTTTGTTTTTTCTTTTCTAACTTGGAAATTTGCTTAATGCAGGTAATCCAAATTTGATAACCGAAAGCCAAGGGGAAAATGATGATAACAGTAAACTTCCTTCTCCATTTTTGGGATTGATGCCTATTGACAATCCAGATGGGTATTGTATGATAAAAGAGAGAATGACACAGGCCCTAAGATATTTCAAAGAATCAACTGAACAACATGTTCTAGCTCAGGTTTGGGCACCTGTGAAGAATGGGGGTCAACATGTATTGACAACTTCAGGGCAACCCTTTGTTCTGGACCCTCATAGTAATGGACTTCATCAGTATAGGATGGTCTCTCTCATGTACATGTTCTCTGTGGACGGCGAGAGTGACAGAGAGCTTGGGCTTCCTGGCCGTGTTTTCAGACAAAAATCTCCAGAATGGACTCCAAATGTTCAGTATTACTCCAGCAAGGAGTATTCACGGCTTGATCATGCTCTACGCTACAATGTCCGAGGAACATTGGCTTTGCCGGTCTTTGAACCTTCTGGACAGTCTTGTGTTGGTGTTCTTGAGCTCATTATGAATTCACAGAAGATCAACTATGCACCTGAGGTTGATAAAGTGTGCAAGGCACTTGAGGTTGGGTTTCATTTCCTCTAGATATGCACATTAATCACAATGTTATTTCCTTTCCTAATTGAGCTTGGTGCTCTCCTTTAATTTTTAACTGGATTTCCTTTGGAAAACTTGGATATATGATTGGCAAATAATACATATTGAGATTCCCCAGTCACATAATTTCAGTTATTCTGCAGGCAGTAAATTTAAAAAGTTCAGAGATATTGGATCCTCCAAGCATACAGGTGAGCTGTAACGATATATTTTATGTAAAATCTGGTATTGTTGGGAGAACAACCAGATAAAACTTGTGCTCTTCTTTCATTTCTTGCCCCTCTATTCTCACAGACGTATACTTGGCACTGCTTTTAAACCAGATTTGTAATGAAGGTCGCCAAAATGCGCTGTCTGAAATCTTGGAGATATTGACAATGGTGTGTGAAACTCATAAATTGCCCTTGGCTCAGACATGGGTTCCATGCATACATCGTAGTGTCTTAACGTATGGTGGTGGTCTGAAGAAGAGTTGTACCAGCTTTGATGGCAATTGCAATGGCCAAGTCTGTATGTCCACTACTGATGTGGCATTCTATGTAGTGGATGCTCACATGTGGGGTTTTCGGGAGGCCTGTCTTGAGCATCACTTACAAAAGGGTCAGGGTGTTGCTGGGAGGGCGTTTTTGTCCCAGAACTCATGCTTCTGCCCAGATATCACCCAGTTCTGCAAGACTGAGTATCCTCTAGTACATTATGCACGCATGTTTGGATTAACCAGCTGTTTTGCAATCTTCTTGCGGAGCAGTTATACTGGAGATGATGATTATATTCTTGAATTTTTTCTGCCCCCTAGCATCACAGACAGTCACGAACAGAAGACATTTTTAGGCTCCATATTGGCAACAATGAAGCAGGATTTCCAGAGTCTCAAGGTTGCTTCAGGGATGGACCTTGAAGAGGAAGGATTTGTAGAGATGATTGAAGCCACTACTAATGGGAGACTTGAATGCATTCAGATACCCCAACCTACAAAATCTCCCCCTGGTGATAATATGTTGCCAAATGAAGGACACATTGAGCAAATTGATTCAGAAAAGAACAAGTTAATGTTTGACTTGGATGTCATAAAAAATGGAGGCAGTGCTGTTCAAGCTGACAGAAGACAAACTCCTCCATCTCATCCAGAGAAGAAAGGGACAAAAAAGCCAACAGAGAGGAAACGCGGAAAGGCAGAGAAAACAATTAGTCTAGAGGTTCTCCAACAATATTTTGCTGGAAGTCTGAAAGATGCTGCAAAGAGACTTGGTGGTATGATTACACACTTAAAAATTGTTACTTGCAATTTTCTCTTGTCATTGCAAAGATGCTGATTTATTTCTTTATAAATGCTGGTTAATGTTGTGATATAGGATGTTATAAATGGATTTTTCTTAGACAATTTCTTGTGTCACACTTTACAGTTTGCCCTACTACAATGAAGCGCATTTGCAGGCAGCATGGGATCTCCCGCTGGCCATCTCGCAAGATCAACAAGGTTAATCGTTCCCTGTCTAAGCTAAAGTGGGTAATTGAATCAGTCCAAGGCACTGAAGGAACATTTGATTTAACTCCTCTTACTACAAGTCCACTTCATGTTGCTGATGGCACCATCTCTTGGCCTTCCAATTTGAATGGGAGCAATCAACAGACCTCACCAAACTCTAAACCCCCTGAATATCATGGCAACAGGAATGGATCACCTACCTGTAGAAAACCAGGAAGTGATGGGCAGGCTGGTTTTGAAGATCAATTGCTAGGATATAGAATATTGAGTCAAGAGAAACTCACTGTGCAAAACAGGTTTTCACCAGAGTTAGGTCGAGGCTCAAACAGATCCAAAAAAAGGAGTGGCTCAAGGGATGGGAGTGCAGGGACTCCTACTTCTCATGACTCATGCCAAGGTAGCCCAGAAAATGAAAGTGCACCTGTAAAGGACCCATCTGTTTCTCCTGTCCATGAGCGGTGTATTAAAGCTGGGGGATCACCTGGACTGGCTCTTCAACAAACCAAGGAACAAAATCTGTCAACTGCATACTCAATACCTGATGCTCTTGTTGCAACAGAAGCCCATGAACCGTTTGGTGGAATGCTAATAGAGGATGCGGGGAGCTCGAAAGATTTGAGAAACCTTTGTCCTGCTGTGGCTGAAGCTATTGTGGATGAACGAGTTCCAGAATCTAGTTGGACAGATCCTCCATGTTTCAATATGCTTCCCACACAAATGTTTGCTGCTCCTTTGCATGCAATTCCGCAGGCAACACCTAGGCAAGAAATGAAGAGTGTAACCATAAAGGCAACATACAGGGAAGACGTAATAAGGTTTCGAATTTCTCTGAGTTCTGGGATTGTGGAGTTGAAAGAGGAAGTGGCCAAGAGGCTGAAGCTGGAGGTGGGTACTTTTGACATCAAGTATCTGGATGATGATCAAGAGTGGGTTCTGATAGCATGTGATGCTGACTTGCTGGAGTGCATGGATGTTTCAAGATCATCAAGCAGTAATATAATCAGGCTCTCAGTTCATGATGCAAATGCCAATCTTGGGAGCTCCTGTGAGAGCACTGGGGAGTTATGATTAGGCTGTCTTTGTAAATATGGAAAGTTTTGAGCACAATTACTAGATTACTAGGCAAACGAAGCTGTAGAATTTTGGTTCAGAGAAGTTGACTGGATTGTAAGAAATTTTCCTTCGAGTTATAGAGATCCACTTCTTTAGATTTATATACTGCCACCACGGTGACTGGAATGACTATATTCGATTACATATATCCCTTCCATGCCGAGGGTTCTCATGTATTAAAAGCCTAGTTTGTTTCTTTCAAAGAGTTCGGTGAAAGACCCAAACATTTCCAAGCCAATAGGTTGCTTAGTGAAAGACTGCTGGAACCATTCATGGTCTGCTGATATCTATGGATCATAACTAGACAAGTCACATCATTACTAAAATTATTAAGTGATAAATAAATTGATTTTATATTTTATTTTACCTTTATCATCAAGAAATTAAAGGTTAAAATTATGTTATCGTAATTTTATGATATAGTAATAATTATCTTCAATATCATTACAATATAAAAAGTTAAAAATAACTAGGCCAAGGCACGAACAATGTCGATTTTTAGAGATGATATGTGTTACTAAGGAATTTATCTAAAGAGACACATTAAGGATGATAATTACACCTGATCTAGTGGATATTTGGTGTCAGCCTATCCAATTAAGTCTGCTTCGATAAAGATTAAACTGAATCGTATAAAATCCAACTTATTTAGAGTATGTTAGAGATTATAATAACAGTGATGGTTTAAAATGTTTTTTTGTTTAGAAATACATTAAATAATTTTTTTATTTTTTAAAAATTATTTTTGACATCAGCACATTAAAATAATCCAAAAACATAAAAACACTTTCATTTTTAAAAAAAACAAATATTCAAATTTTGAGGAACGCGGTTTGCACCGCTTTCCCAAACACTCCATTTATTTACTTTTTTTTTTTGTTATATATATATATATATAGATTTTTTAATATTTTAACTTTTTAATATAATGCATGGAATGCTATCTTTATAATGGAAGAATATAAAGTATAAAATTGAGATATAGAAGACATATCTTTCTGTATTTTCTATTTTTAAAGTATATAATTCATTTTAAGACTGTTTGAGATATATTTATTTCTTTATCTATATCTCTTGAACTAAACATATTTATATTTTTTATGCATCTGTTTCTTTTATCATGGACAATGACCAAATGTAATCATAAAATACTTTTACATTACCTAAGCAAATATGAAAATAAAATATCATTAATAGTATTATACTAGATGGGGAGCCATACTAATTTTTTCATAAAATGTTTAGAAGCCACAAAATATGTTTCAATGAAAAATATAAATCTAACAACCAGAGTTATAATCTTGACTAACCAATTATCACTTGACAAACCTAGTTAAAACCGGTTGGTCTTTATCTTTAATTTTATATATAAAAAAAAAAACAATGTTATTTTTATATTTTTTATAAAATAAAAAAAGATTGACTCGGGTCAACTCACCTGACCCAAGTTAATCTAAATCAACCCACTTAACTTACGACACAAGACTTACTTCAGGTTGTTCTCCGAGTTTGGTTTGAAAAACATGCAATATATAACTTTTAAAACCAATAATATGAGTCATTAGAACGGAAGCACCATACATGAAAAAAAATAAAAGTTCAATCCTCAGGTCAACAAATCAAATGCCGAAGGATGGAATTCGGAAAAAAAAAATCCATTCCATAAAAGAATTAAATTGAAAAACAAGTTAACAAAAAGATAAAAAAAATTAAAAAAATGAGGAATAAATTATAGTATCGATTGAGTTGAATAAGTAGACTTTATTTTAATGAGGTGATTAAAAAAAACAAATCTTTTTTTTATTGAAAAAATAACCACGATAACCAAATGAATTTTAAAATTTTTTTGAAAAAAAACAATTTTTTTTTTTTCTAATAATTCTTCGATTTAATCTTAAATTTCATCCAACCTGATGTTATTGAAGGACAAGAGAAAAAGGAAAAGGAAAAGGAAAAAGATAGTTGACCAATCTAGTTAACATATTATGATCAGGCTCATAAACTGAGTCATGAATTTAGTAATTAATTTGGATTTACCAAGGATTGGATTAATATATCACTTTCTTGATATAAAAAAAAACAAGATATTACCGTGAACTCGGTTCAGCTTCAGCCTTAATTAGATAAATAGCATCCCTTAAAAAACCATATTTTTTAAAAACATATGCTTCTTGGTTTATTTTAGTAAATAGACGCATTTATTTTTCCTTGCACAATCAGAGCGCGGATAGCTAGCTGGTTTCTTCTCTTTCAGCCCTCTGAACCGTGGCCATTCCGAGAGGAATTTGTCTTCCTCGAGCTTCCATTGACAACCAGCTCTGATAAGCCCACGTCACCCTTGGCCTGCCTTGCTGCTATCTGTCTTTGTGTGGATCTGTAGTACACAGCATATAGGATCAATTGGGCCACTGCAAATAATGCGCCCGTTCCATTGGGAGCCTGAAAAACAAACCATAGGACTATGTTAATTTAGAACACACACAAAGAGAGGAGGGGCGGCGGCGGGAGAGATAATTACCAGAATGTAGGGGTCAAATTTGATGAAAGCATAAGCAGACCAGGCAACACTATTGGCAAAGGAAGCAAGGGAGACGTAAAATGGCATGTACTCCACACTTTTTGTAGTAATCACGATTTTCTGCATGATTAAAACAATCCTATCAGTCAACTGAACAAATTATATTTAGCCCAGAATTAAGCTCACAATTTCTCCTAATCTAGCTAGTAACCTCCATTATGAAAATCAGCACACACATGGCATTATGTCACAGTCCATATATATTAAACCACAATGAAATTAAAAAGATACATAGAGCAATCAAGATTTAAGGAATTGACTGAAATTTGCATGATTTAGGAGACTAACCATGACAGATAAAGGTGAAGCATACATCATGGTGTTAAAAACTATGGCAACAATTCCAACAATGGCAGTTCTCTTCTTGGTGGTATGGACTAGAGTTAGGACCAGAATGGCGAGGAGAGCGATGGATACAACCTCAACAAGCAGAATTTGGAGCACCTTAAACCTCCCTTTCTTGTCTGAGTAAATAAGAAAAAGGAGAAGGTAGACCATCTCAATAGCAACCCCTGTTCCATTTATGGTCCAAACCAAGGTGCTGTTGGGGTGCACAATGGGTAGTCCGTATAAGACCCAAACCATGCAGTTGATCATGGTTGCAAGGTACGGGGCTGGTGAGAATTGCTCCACTGATTTCTTTCTCCATATCTGTACAAAAGTTGGCCTGAGAAAGTCAATAAAAGAAAAGGTAAGTTATTAAATTAATATTCAAAACATGCAAGTTTTACATTTTACTTTCTAAAGAAGGTTCTGCAAATCAAGTCTTTTTAATTTATTTTTGAAGACAAAAACAATAATAAAAGAAAATGCATATGTAATTTGGTCCCAGATGAAGTGGTTGGCCAATGTTTCTTGTGATATATATATATATAAAATTAAAAAAAATGGGGAAGAAAATTGATATAAGGATCGATAAAGTAATAATCAAATTAAACATGCATACAAAAACCTATATATATATATATATATTAAAAAAATGGGGCGACTTTATAATTCACATAATTTGGTTAAAATAATATCAAATAGACAAAGCATGCTATAGAATATATTAAACTGAGAAAGAAAATTGATATAAGGATAAAGTAATAATCAGATTGAACATGCATACAAAAACCACACAGCGTTGGTATCTCAAATTGACAAGGTTTATAAAATATCCACGCAGTTCAAGAGACTGTGTGCTCAAGAACCATTCGCAGTAGTACTTACACTGGTGAAAAGAACAGGAGAAGTGAGATGACATTTCCTACAAGATAAGCAAGCAAATCCCACATCATTAGAGAAAAATTAATTATAAGAAACCCAAAAGCATTCTCCTCTTCTCTAAAACACATACAAGAAACCTACAAAATCCCTCAGAATGTTAATGGAGCTTAAAGAAACTAATTAGAACATCTTTTTTATATAATTAAGAAACTAAATAATTAACCTTCTTACCTATGATGCCAACCACAGTTCTAACAAGGTCTGCAGAAACCATGATTCTGAGATGTGAGGCTCTAATTAAACTAAAGTGAAGAAATCTAATTTCTTATATTGAAGATGTTTTGATGTAAAGAAAATATAGATAAAGAGTCTCATAAACAAGGGAGAGGAATTAAGGAGATAAAGTGCGTGTCTTGAAAGCTAAAATTTGGCAGGTGAATCCAGAAGAAATGGTTACATGCATTGCAGGAATTGGCTCGTGAAATTTGCACTAACACGTGTATCTTAACTCGCTTCCTGTATTTAATCCTTTTTTACTTTTCGTCCATTTGTAACTTTAGGATGGGATAAGTTTGAAAATAGAAAAGAATTATTATAAAAATAATTGCCATGTATTTTTTTTAAAAAAACTATGTTTTCAATGAAGTTTAATCATTTTTTAATTTTATTTTGTGTGATGAGATAGATAAATAAAATTTAAGATAATAAAAAGAAAGAATATAAGGGATGAAAAAAGAGGAAAGAAAGAAAAAGGGTCCAAGGAATCAAAAAACTATATAATGGGAGATCATGCAAAAAAAAAAAAAAAGAAACTAAATAGGAGAATCGATTAGAAAAATGCTAAAGAGATCCCAGTTTAAGATGCAAATAAGGAAATAATATAAAGTTCTATTATTTTTCTAGTTTAGTTTTGTTCCATGTATTTTTTAAAATAAAAATTTTCAAAAAAAAATATGTTTTCAATGAAGTTCAATCATTTTTTTATTTTATTTTGTGTGATAAGATAGATAAGTAAAAATAAAAATAAAAATATGAATTAATGGGTAGATGAAACAAATGTGGTATAGTAATATCATGGTTTGTGGAGATAAAATAATTATTGGGTACGTATTCCAACTTCCAAGAACGCACTCCAACTCCTATATCAACTACTATTCATTGACCCCCGTCGCCTCTGACATACCTGATACTCATGAGTTATGAATAATTGCTCCGTGGAAGGTGGGTCATGGCGAGGTCTTGAAGCGCACATGCATCTATCTAGTATTTGCTTTCCTCGTCAATTTATTGCTATTTGATCTTCTTCTTCTTCTTCTCTTATGGAGATTTTGGTGTCATTAATTCCTCGAAGAAAATATTTGCTGTGAAGTAATTATAAGACGCCATTGTTATTTGATATGGTTAGCTTATCTATACATTTCAAGAAAAAGAAGAAGAGAAGAAGCTTATCTATATGTTAAAAAAGAGCTCAAAAGTATAGCCATGTGCTGGCTTCGTAGTGGCTAGTTTTAGTGTAAAAATGGATGGTGATGGAATTCTATTACTAAATAACTCCAAATCAAATTCATTATTTCAACGCTCATTAGAGTAGCAGCACAATTCATTAAATACAAAACCACCCCAAGATTTCATTGTATTTAAGTTGCTAAGTTTTTCGCTTAAAAAAAATATTAAATTGATGTTTTGTAGGTGTTTTTAAATGATTTTAATATGGTAATAATAAAAAATTTTAAAAATATTATTTTAATATATTTTTATTTAAAAAACTCATATACACGGAAGAAAAGAATTAGATTGGGTGGAGGTAGCCGGTGAGCCAACCACTAAAGATGGATTCAATTGAGGTACTTTAATTTTCTTTATTTATCCATTAAAGACAAGGAATATATTCCTCAGTATGGTTAGAGCATGTTGTCACCTCATTTAAAGCAAAGTTACAGCAGCTAATTCCTCAGGGGCTTGTCCATGTAAACGAGGGATTGCATTACAATTAACCTGGACATGGACTCATGGAACCATGGGCCATGGCAGTACAGTTCAGTACCATATCAAGAAATCTGCAGTGCCCAAATGAATGGTATGCCCCAACAAAAATGACGCTTCCTTCCAATCTATCTAGTTCTTGATAGATATCTTATCACCTGATATTGATTACGAGAAGATGCTCCAATATTGAGTATCGTGGGCACTGAAGTCATGATAGGATATATTATTCAGACATGAGTTGAAACAATCCACAGAAATATGGCTGGGATTGGCTACGCATAATCATGGTAGCCTTTGAATGGACGAGAACTTACGTTGCTGCTTTTATGAAAGAACCTCCCGTCAGTCCTCCGTATCTAGTGGCTCACAGGGATTGCAAATCCACATGCTATCATTGGTTGAGCAGTGCAATCATTTAGAATGAAGGCAACATAAATTTTTACCAGCTATTACTGATGCCACTCCGCTGGCTCATACTCTGGCAGAGTACTAGAAGATTAGGCAAAATTTTATCACCAACAGGAAAGGAGAAAATCCATGCAAAACCATTTGAGGAGTTGTGTATACCACATGAATTCTTGAGTTCATATTACAACAATAAGTGGGGGATGCAGAATCGTGATAGAGAAATGCAGAAGAAAACAGCAGGCATTCTCAAAATTTATTTGCTCAGATGAACATTCTTCCATTCGGTGAACACCTTTGAGGTCACAATACAGACAATCAATAAAACAATTCAAATAGACAAACAAATTGGGATTTCAAAGCGCAAGAAACAGAAAACTCACCAGATTATAACTTTGACACTATACAGGATCTTCTAAGCTACAGAATGTGCAGGTGTGGTAAAGTGGATAAATACTTGCCATACATTTTCAAATTCTAAAACCCCACTTCTTCGTTGATTCTTTCTTATTCCTCCTTGAATTAGGATCGATGAGGTTTTCCAGTGATTTTGCCTTTTTGTTACGAGCCTTGCCTGCTTCTTTTAGGAGCTCAGCTAGCCTACTTTTCTCGTCTTCAAAATCAGGATTTGCAATTCCAAGCTTTTCTTCTCTAAGTTTTAGAACATACTCCAAGATCTCTATTGCATCTTCAACCCTGCAATGGAAGCCATAAAGTTCAACATCGGATGAAAATAAATAAACGAATCTCCAGCTTTAAGTAATGTTTGAAGTAGTAAGATTGAAACCTCAAAACTAGCCATATGCTTATCTTTCCAGAATGCTGTCTCTATTATAAGCTTTAACAAACAAAATTATAAGACTTGAATATACACTTCAAGATGTAAACCATAATTCAGCGCTTAAACTCCACCATAAATCTTCTCATCTCATCAATGCATATATAGTGGAGACAGAGACATCAAATAAATAATTTTCATGATAAGAGAAGCACATGCAACAACTTCACAGAAACAAATGAGATAAACTTAACATAGACTCGATCAGTTATACTGTCCAGAAATCCTCCCCAGGGACAAAATACAAAACCAACGTCAAAATGGATAATTCAACCACTCTAGTCATAATAATAAGATGGATGTCTGAAGTAGTAATATTGAGTGGCAAAAGTTTGAAATGAATGACAAATTACCTTCCCATAGCATCATAAGTTGCTGCAAGATTGCTATATACTCCAATGGTATCTTGATGGCATGGGCCACACTCCTGTTCTAGTATCGCCCTCGCCTCTTCAAACAACTCACAAGCCTCGTCTATTTTAAACAGCTGTACACAAGCCAATCCCATCTGGTTCAGCACAACCCCGAAGAAGGCTGACTTCCTCTCACCACTGGTTCTAAGTTTTGTCACAGCACCCTCAAATGAGTTCCTTGCTTCTTCATATCTCCCAACCACGTAAAACATCACTCCCATTCGAGCTTCGATTCCAGCAATAGTACTTTGCTGTCCTGGTTTATCCTCCAACAACTTCATTGCCTTTAGCAAGAGCTTCAATGCCTCCTCGGGCTCACCTACAGATTCAAAAATGGCTGAAATCTCAGTCAATCCCCCAGCAATCTCTTCTGTCGTGGTTCCTGGTACAGGCTTTGCATATATCCTCAGAGCATTTTCACAGTAAGACTTGGACTCTCGGAGTTTTCCAGTCCTATGGTATAAGTCAGCAAGACGTACAAAGACAGATGCGACCGAAGGGTGGTTGTCACCCTTTGATGACTTGAAGACAGTGAGTGCCTTCTGATAAGAGAAAATAGCCTCATCAAAGCGACAAAGAGACATGTAAATGTTTCCAACGCTGACATCAATAGCAGCAACCTCATTGTCCTGTTCATTTGCAATCATTGCCATGCTGGCAAGGACAAGGTGCTCAAGTGCTGGTTCATAGTCTCCCTTTGCCTCGCATATAAGAGCCATCAGCCTTCGGTCAGCTGCTTCTTCAATAGATGCCGGTTCACTATGTGCACGATGAATTTCAAGTGTTTTCTTGCACAATTCTTCTGCTTTATCGAAGTTCATAGCTTGAACATGTGCCTCAGCTAAGTACCTGGCATCTCCAAATTAATAGACTAAAATCGAGTTAAACGAAGAAGAAGCATGCTGATTCAAACTTACTTGTACTATACATCTTAAGCAGACAACACCAAAAACTCAGTATTAAACATGTCAGGCTCATTTAATCAGACTTTGAAAAAACAATACCTAGAGAATTTGGCAAACATAAACATAAACATAAACAAAATCATATCAAGCAAAGAAGTAATAATAAAACCACGGATTTGCTAAAAAAACACGATCATATCACTGCATAGTATATACAAATATATAACACGCCAAACAAATAGGAAGATTTACATAAATGGATAGTTTAGCCTCCAGCAGCAAAACTTAAGCTCACATCTCTTCCTAAAAATAGCCTACAGTATAATTCCCTCCAACAAAAGATATCACAATTTATCTCATGGTAAGAAATCCAAAATCTATTTGTTTAAGGAATAATCAATCTTAATTGCCCTATTAACAACCATACTAAAAAAAAAAAAGAACGCCCAAAAAGCAACACTTCCCCTCCAAATACATTAGCATTAGCATAATCAGTGAAAAAAAGAAGAAAAACACATATAAATCATACGTGAAAATCTTAATCTCTCATTAAGACAAAAGTCCCAATCTTAATTACCCGAATATATAAAATTTACTTTCACACAAAATAAACACTTTAAAAACAAAGAAATCTCAGAAAACAAAAACAACCCATTAAGAAAAACAGTTGAAAATCCAAAACCCACAAACCTGCAAGTCTCGCCAACTCGTGGATCAATCTCCCCCAAGCTCTCGATCTGAATCTGCAACCCCTTCTCATAGCACTCAATAGACTTATCAACTTGACCCAGCATTGAATAAGTATCCCCCAACTGCATATAACCACTAAACCCAGCAAGTGCATGATCCATTCCTTTACTGAAATCAGGCACTTTGATAGCCCTTTCAAGCACAGGCACTGCCTCTTCAAACCTCCCTAAACTACAATAAATAGCACCCAAAACATGAAGACTCATAACCAAATCCAAACTTGGCTCCTCTCCTTTCTCAATTGCCACTCTTTCAAACGAATTTGATGCTCTAATTGCATAGTCCAATGCCTTAATGGGTCCTTCACCAGATGCAATAGTGTCACGGGCGAGCTTTAAGAGAAACGGGCCAAGATCCGGGTTATCCAACGAAGGGTCCGAGAGGAGAGAGTTCGGGTTTGGAGAATCCGGTGGAGGCTTTTTAGTGGAGCGGGCAGGGGAAGGTTTGGATCGGGAAGGAGAAGGAGATGGGGGTTTTTTGGGAGTCGGGGTTCTGGGTGGTGGCTGTTGTTCGGGTCGGGTTGAGGATCCGGGTAGGATCTCAGGGACAGAAATGTGAAGTGGTGGTGCATCTGGCGGGGTTTTAACAGAGACAAGACCTGGCATGGTTGTCTAGTGAGAGATTTGCACGGAGAGAATGTGTGTGTGAGTGTGAAGAAGAGTGAGGGTTATGGAGAAGAAATTGAAAACGAGAGAGAGGGAGAGAGGTTGAGGAGGGGGCAATTAGGTGATTAGAGGATCAATTAAGAGAGATGATTAAAGACAAGGTACCAAGATGGAACTGACAGGAAGGTGGTGCCTAATTTTTAGGACATGTCAGATTGTAGACAGTCGGACATTTTCATGATTCCAAGTACTGTAGTGTTCTGTGTTTGTATGGTACGGATGCGGGGATAAATAAAATGTCTGGATTTTTTTCCTTATATAGTTTTTACTTTTCTAACTGCCAACTGACAGGCTGAATAAATCCTCCTTCTTCTAACGGATATATTACGCTCATGAATTCAGTGACCTCCATAAAATCATACAAGGAGCTTAGAGAGAAAGCCCATAATGAGAGTACTGTTCCTTACTTTACTCTGGTGTACGTCTCCATGATTATCTGGATTCGAATCCTGCCGTAGAAGGTTAAGACTATTTTGGTTCGTCCCAAATCAATATATGAATTTGATCGAGCCACTGATTCAATATTTAGATTCGAGTCCTTCTACTATGGATGATTTTTTTTTTTTTTTTGTTCTTCTCACTCAGTATATAGGTTCGTGTCCTATTATGGACGGGGTTGATGTTGGCAACTTCATGCTTTATAGTATGATAATTGAAGCAATTCCGAGCTTACCTCAATATAAATTCTGCAATGAAATATGTATCTTTAATTACATGTTGAGGGCATGATATACTATATATGCTGGGAGTTTTGGATGATCCTCTGGATGCCTTCAATTTTCTGTACAATTAATTAAACGCCAGAAATAGAATAACTATTTTTTAAAAATTTATATGTCAACTAATTAAAGATATGAATTTGATTGATAAATGTACATTATTTTGACAAAATGAAATTCGGCTGGCAGTACGTAGAAGGAGCATCTTTTTCTTGTTATTTCTTATCCGTCTCTAATGTGATCATGGATATTTTACGTACGTTGTGATCTAGATTTACATATCAATGTCAAAAATAATGATGATCGATGAAGAAGATGAATTTGCAGTCTCTTTATGTGTATTTACTTGTCTCTTTGGGTAGTGAAGCAGTCATAGAACATGCTAGCTATCATACCCCACGATCAGAAAGCATGAGCTATTATCCTAAGAGAAGAATATTTTCGGCGAATTAATAAAGACTTTTTGCCACCAAATTTACAGACAAGTACATAGTTTAACATGACATTCTCATCTTCAACAAAGAGTTTTTATTTTATTTTTTATCCCCTTGGTTTCACGGCTAGATGTACGTAGCACCATCCGAAGCAGCTTTGGCTAAGCCTTCCTTTCTAGTTTCACCATTATTCATTTCCGTTCTAAAATACAAGCTCATAATTTATGCGCTCTCTCATTGAGTTAATTCAACATGATGTAAGCCCTTTAGGACAATGAACTTTTGAGCAAGTAGCTGGTTCAGCAGCGAGAGATGTCACCAACACCACGAAATCTTCGTTGTTCGTGTTCAGGCTCGCCACGGCAATAATAGCCCTGTTCCTCTGCGGTCTCTGTTAGCTTCTTCATCTCCATCTCAGCTATATATGGCCTAAAATATTGAGCAATCATAGTGTTTATTATAGCAGCAGGCTTTCTATACATCAACAACCATATATATATATATATAGTTCTGTTACCTCACTTGGTGAATTTGCACGAGTCTTGCCATCCTGCTGCACACCTAAAACTCTGGCTGCAAGAGGAAAAAGGATGGAAATAATGCTTCTTTAATGAGTATTTAGCAAATAGAGAACAAGACTGATATATATAAACATGGAGAACTTGCTTACCTGCAGATAAATCAATGGGGGTATAGAAGGAGAATGATAAGTGTCATTCTGGCATGTTAAAGTACTTTTGTTGTAAAATATTTTCTAACAAAGCTTTAACCTGGACCGCAAATTTAATTTGGTCTTATAATACGCTCGTTGACCTTGTTTAAGAACCATTTTTCCAGCATAATGTTACGATGAAAATGCAGCTCCCAGTATCTAGCTAAAGTCAACCGCATGCACTAAGGTAGCCATCAACTGCCTTGCATTGCATGGCTCAAGCTTACACAATTTCTGCTTTCAATCTCTATTAATACTCCACATACATTGAACCATTTTTGGCGTTGTTAATTTCACTCTTTAATTACTAAAGTAGTGTCATGATCAACAGCATGAACCATTGGCTGCTGGCCATGACCTATTGATTCCACATACATGATTCAACTCTCTATAGTGAATGATGCATTTCATCTTAAAACACAGTATTTGTACAAATTACATCATAATAAAACCAATTTAGGATAAGGTTAGGTTAGGTTAGATGAGCTGATTTTCTTATGAAAACAGACAACAGTCTAGGGACTGCAATGTCCTATGCAGGATGCCGAAATTCAAATAACAAAGAATTGCTCGTGATGTGTGCTAGCTATTCGTGTTGCTTGCTTACTGTTCAATAGTGTTACTGCTTCTCTAACTCCTTTTAGTGTCATATTGTATGGTAATGGACGAAGCTTATCAATTCTCATGGAGGGCCAAGTCAAGGAATATGAAAACACATCTACCCTCTTCTTGTTGGCACTCAATATCATGGTAATTGGATGGTGGAAGTCATACCAATAATATAATTCACGGCACCTTCTTTAAGTTGACCACTCAACCTTTCCATATCTTCCTTCATAAACTTTAATCCTCTTCTCCTAGAAAGATTCGACGATAGCTTAACACTCCAACTGTCTCCTTTTCTCTATGTTGCATCAAAGATTTTTAAATAGTACTTAATTCCTTGTCTAAAGTCCTTGTACATTAGAAATTAGGCTATGGTTTTCCAATCCGAGACCTTGTAACCATGCAAGGAGAAAAAAAACTCTATTCAGACCTGGATATGTTATTTAAAATTTTAGCAAACTTTTTCAGGCCCTTGATGTTGATTGACTTTATTGTAAGCCATTAATTTGTGTGGCAAAATAGTTTTATTCTACCCGATGATGCTGTTGAAGAAATAGAAATCACATTAGCCAAATTGGCTTGAGAACCAAGAATTGAATCATTATTAGAGATAGCAATCTGTTGGCTGGAGTTTACCTCTTATTATTACCAAACCATGGGAGTGCTGACATTACAGCGTTTCATTATTGATTTTTTTTTGTTTTTTATAATCCTAAATTTTATTAAAAACATTGCTATTTAGACCGTAGTCATAAAAAAAATGATGAGAAAACTTCCATTGAGATATGAAAAAAAAAAAACAGATAAAATAAATCAAAACATCAATAAATCCTATGTTGATTAGTCCAAAACTTAATGTCATTTGCACTTTTTAGAAAATCAGATTCTGAATATACGAAGTAGTGATTATAGGACTTCAGCTAATAAAAAAGACAATGAAGGATCAAGCTAAAGCAAGAATCAAGATCTGCAATACCCTCTTAAAAGACAATATTATTTCGAATTAGCTATATATTCCAGGTCGTGTAGAAAGATAAAAGCTTCCAAGCTCTTTTTCTAAAATTTTCATCCAAACGCCTAGAAAACATCAACTAATTCTCCACCTAAGATAGAATTCTCATCCAAATATTCCAAGCAAAATTATGAAAAGGTAGTCAATGTTCTCAATACTTATACCACCAAGGTTGCAAGTTGCTTGAGCCTCTAGCACTAAACACAATAAAACAAGAAATTCTTCGTGTTGAATTTATTTTGAGTAGCTAGCCAAAAAAAGCCTTGGATTTTTTAAGACAAATTCTTCAACCAAACATCTGTTTGAAAGTAAAGATTCCCTCCATTTATAGCAGCACAACATGTCTTCATTAAAAAGCTTCCATCACTGGTGGCTGTACAAATTTTCTTGTCATTATTGAATATGTTATCTGTATGGTATCTGAAAATGATACAGTACTACATCATTTCTCTATTTCCTAACACATTCTCTGGCATGGCCAGAAATTATTGGATCCTCAACTTCGCTGCAAAGGAATATATATATACTGTCCTGGAATTCAAAGGGGCATCTTGTTTCCCAACATAGAAAAATTGACTTAGGGCCACAATCTTATGCTGACCTCATAGCTGATAATGCATTATCAGATTATAAAATACTCAACAGTTATGGTACTTGGTACATATGATATGCACATTTACATCTTATATTAGTTTAATCTTTCACAGATATTATTCCTTTAAGGGGAAAAAAAACCAAAACTTGTCCCTTCTGCTGTTTTTTTTTTTAATTGTGAAAAGAAACTTTGATCTGAAGCTCTTGTATACAGTACTGGAATTTTAATTTACTTTGCAAATCATTATGAGGAATTTAGTTATATTACTCAATTGGTCACCCTGCTGATGCTATTAAGAAAAGAGAAGGGACATACTGACATGCTTATGATCAGAAGGTGCTACATTTGCATGGCATCTAAGATTGGAAGCATCTTTAGATCAGAAGAGATGGTGGAATAAGTTGAAGATTCCCTATAAAACCCAATAGAGCTACAAAGAGTAATTTCTCATTATTCATTTTCTATAATACATCCCATAATTTATGCACTCTCTCATTGAGGCTCTCCTTACTTAACACTCCACATAAATACATATATTTTATTTCAATATGCCTTTTATTTAGGCATTGAAGTTTTGCACGTAGTGGTGGTTAAACAGTACTCAGGGGTGTGGTTCGTGTTTAGGATTAGGCACCGGATCTTTTTGGTAGTCCACCATAGCCTCCATCTCTGTGAGCTTTCTCATCTCCACTTCATAAATGAGCTACATCATAAAAACATATTATAACAGAAGAGTTTGATCAATCAACAATGACTAATCAATGATGATGCTAATTATGCAGCCGTGATATTATATCCCTTGTAATTAGGATAGGACCCGAAATCCATCTAGGCTTTCGGATTGTCTGAACTTGAACTGGAACAAGCATCGATGGATTGGTCATCTCAGATGAAATTTAAGCAGTATCAAGTCATGTTATAAAGTATGGTTTATTGTTGAAAATAACAAATAATTAAGGCATGGCATGTACGCATATAGTTGCGTAGGCAAGTACTGCTAATTAATAAAGTCTTGTTACCTCACTTGGTGGATTTGGCAGAATATGGCCCTCCTGGATGCCTGAAAATCTGGCTGCAAGAGGGAAAGAATGGAAAACATGTTACTTTAATCATTACGAAATAATACGGTGATTTTACATGGAGAACTAACTGCATGCTCACCTGCAGATAAATCAATGAAGAGGAGGAGGAGGATGAGAAGAATAGTTTTGGTCTGAGAACCCATTGTAAATGATCTGGTGATATTGTTGTTATAGGTTCTGAGAGGACAAAGGATGTGTTAAATTTATAGGGAAAGAACCATGTAAACACTTCATGGTGCAAACTGCACTCAAAAGCTTTGTAGAATGTTATGATTAAAAATGCAACAGCCATTAGCAAGAACACAACCAAGTCAAAGGCACTAATTTGTGACCTCAAGAGTCAGGTCCTCCTGTTCTCCAAAAGCAAATTGATTAGGTCGAAAACAACTGACTTTGCATTTGCAGGGCTCACGCTCTATACATCAATTCAGCTTAGTTGGATACATTATTTCTTTAGCAATTCCTTCGTTTCACTAGTCTCAACCATTCTTTCCAGTCCATTCGTTCTCCACATCTGTTGAGCCATTTTGGCTTTATTTCAGTACTGTTTAGGACAGTGTTGTCTTTATCAATAACATCAGCCATTGGCAGGAGGGGCCATGTTAAAATGTGGTGGTGATGTAAGAAGATAGTAAGAGAAAAATATTTTGAAACTGATCACAGCTAACTTATTTCTACATTCTCAACTCAAGCATTTACATAAATATTGATACAACTCTTGGTACGTACATGGACAACTCTTATAATAATAATCTCTAATATATGTAGCCATATTAATATATACGTACAAACCATAAACCAAATACAAAGTAATTATGTGATTAATGCATAAACTTTCCTAAATGTATACATAAACCATTGCTAGACCACATCTTTCCAACGTACCTCCTGAAACTTGTTTCTAGATAACTCCTAGCAGATCAGCTCTTAATCTGCATAAATCTTCATACTTCAAAGCCTTTGTAAGAATATTTACAGCTTGATCCTTGAACTTCAAATAACTCATTTTCACCTTCCTTCTTGCTTATGCACCTTCTAATAAAGTGATATTTGGTGTCGATATGATTGCTTCTCTCATAAAAAAATGGATTTTTTCCCCAAAGAAATTGCAGACTTATTCTCAGTAAAAATCTCTATATTATCCTTTTGAGGCGTGTGCATTGTCTCCGAAATTATACTTAACCATACAACATAAAAAATACAAAAGAAGTTGCTCCCATATATATATATATTCAGCCTCAGAGTCACAATTGCTTGTTTTTTTGAACTTCATATGAAAACAGTATCTCTCTCCCTCAATCACTGTGATTGTAACGAACTAACTTGAACTCTTTGTAGAACAATAGTGTAAACCATAAGAAACGGTTCCTTTAGTAGACTTGAAGTATCCGTCTTGTTACTTTTAGATGTGTTGTAGTATGAGCTTCTATAAAATGACCGACAGCTGTAACTCCAAGAAAAAAATGTCTTGTCGAGGAGTGCAAGTTAAAAAACTCAAAATGCCCACAAGCCTTCTAAATAGTATCGGATTTATCTTCTCACCATCTTCATGCTTTGACGACTTTGCACCACATTCAACAGGAATATTCATAGGTTTACAGCTCTTCATGTTGAACTCATTAAAAATCTTCTTTGCATAGCTCTCTTGAGAAATAAAAATGTTTCATTGAACTTGTTTTATCTCAATGTTAAGATAATAAAACATGAGTCTAATATCCAACATTTCAAACTCTTGTATTATGGCCTTTCTAAAATCATCAAACATGGCTAGATTGTCACTTAATTATAAAGATCAGATCAAACAACATATAATCAAGCAATTAAAATTCCAGCATTCTTCTTCTCTTTGACATAAAGAGTGTACTTATTAGGACATCTCACAAGCTTGTTCTCTTTAAAGTAATTTATAACACGGCTATATCAAGCCATTGGTGATTGCTTCAAACCGTGTAATGCTTTTTTCACCTTCATGCCCTCTTACAACATAATCCAGAGGTTGTTCTAGACACACTTCTTCCTCAAGATATCCATTTAAAAATATGGACTTCACATCCATTTGACAAATCTGTCATCTGTGTTGGGCTGCCAAAGCTATAAGAAATCAAATGGTTTCTATACGGGAGAAGTCGAGTCTTGTATCTATCCACTTCACCTTTAGCATCCTTCTTAACTTTTTAGCCCCATTTTACTCCAGTAGTCTTCTTTCCACTTGAAAGTTTTGTTAACTATCATGCATCATTCTTATCTATTGTCTTATTTCCACATTCATTACAGTTCTCCACTTTTCTTCTGTAATATCCTCTTTGAAATTTAAAAGCTCTAAATTTGCAAACAAATAAAAAAGTATTGAATTATTAATTTCTGTTATTTCTGCATAAGTTTCTTGAAGGCTTCTTATACGAAGAGGATGGATAAAAGAGCTTGTTTGAGGAGATACACCACTGTGAATAGATGTTGAAGAGTTCGGTGGAGTAACAAAAACTGATACAATTATTTGACTAAATTCTTTTTCAAACATAGATAAAAAGTTATGCGTCTCATCCTAGACATTCCAATACCATGAAGCATCTTCATCAAAGTGCACATCTCTATTAATCAAAATCCTCTCATTACTGGGATTACACAGCTTATAGCTTTAAGAATTCGAGTCATGGCCGACAAAAACAAGCTTCTCACTTTTTCATCCAACTTCGATGTTTTTTTCATCTGAAATGTGAGAATAAATAATGATGTAAAATCTCGTAAATGAGAAATTCTAGGCTTCCTTCCACGTCATGCTTCTTATGGTGTGATATTCTTTGTATTTGTTGAAGGAATATGTTGATAAGCATACAACATCAGCTACTACCTCAATTCAAAAAACAAATTAGGCATTTTAATTTCTTTGACTTCAACATTTTGCAAATCATATTGAGAATGGTTCTATTATTTCTTTCAGGTGACCTCAGAACAGTTAGAGGACATCAAAGACCATGATAATCATACAACTCATGAAATTCTTATGAAGTGGACTCTCCTTCTCTATCAGACCAAAAAGCTTTAATAGCATAGCCACTTTCTTCTCCACTTGCGCCTTGAGTTTTTAAATGCTCCAGAGACTTCTAACTTTTTATTCAAAAAGTAAACTCAGATTCTGTGACTAAAACCATCAATGAAAAGAATAGAGTAGTTGCTTTTACCAAATGAAGTTGACTTGATAGGTTCACAGGCATATCCGTGTACACTAATTGGAGTGGTTCAGTGGCTCTTTAAGTGACTTTTTTCGGAGAAAGAATTTTGGATTACTTGCTGTAATACAACCTGCACAAATCTAATATGGAAGATCAATAAGAGGTAGTTTATTCACCATTTTCTCCTTTGCTGATAGTTTCAGCCCAGAATAGTTAAGATGGCCTACTCTCGAATGCCAAAGCCAAGAAGAATCACTTGCACAAGATTTTAAACATTTAGCACTATCAATCTGAATTGTAGAAATTATCCTATTCTTTGCCAGAACAACTCTAGCAATCAACTTCCATTTTCTATATATATCTTATAGTGAGGCAATGATTCTTCATATCAATCCCATATCCTTTCTTAAGAGGGTAGTCCAAACTCATAATATTATTCTTCAAGGTATGCTAAACATGGCGAATAAAACTCATTTGCTTCATTCTTTAGCCGAATAAAAATGCCACCTTTGCTTTTAATTTGCACCTTCGTATTATCATTAAAAGTAATATTGTCATTAACAGATTCGTCAAGCTTTCACAAATATATTAATTTGTATTACCAGTCTTGTTGCAGTATCCAGATTCTACAAATCCTGCTCTCAATCTCTCTAAGCTTGGCATGCAATCAATAAAGTAACCTCTTTATCTTATTTTCCATCTACATAGTTTGTTTTTTCTTTATTATTAACAAGACATTCATATTCACAAGCATAATGGCCATATATACTTATGACGACTATAACATCTAACATTACTTCTCATTCCTCCTTCTCTAGAACCACTACTCTTTTCATGCCCTTTTATTGCTTGAGATTGCTAGACACTACTAAAAAAAAGATTATTACCAATTACCAAATCCGTTGCAATAAAATTAAAAATTTATTGCTAATAAAAATCAATAATGAAATCAGCAACCAACAATATCATATGTAAATAATAAATGTTAATTTCTCAGTAACTAATTATTCATTATTGATTGGACAAATCAACAACGGATATTTCGTTGTTGATCCATTGCTGATCAGTAATGAAAAATCAATTGCTTATCCGTTTCTGATTTTTTCAATAAATATATTTTTTTAAATGAGAATTTTTTTCATTATTTTTTTTCTATTTATTGAATTTTTTTTATAATTATTTGTGGATATTTCAAAAATAGTAGAACAAAATATAAAGAACATAAATTAATACTAGAAAATATTTTATCAACAATAACAAACCAAATAAAAATAAATTTCAAAATCTTGTTAAACTTACATTAATATAGATATGTCACAATTTAATAAATATATTCTAATCAAAGAGGAGGTGGTGGAAACAAAATAAGATAATGTTGATCATTATAAAGTAGACCAATATAAGGTGGTTGAGGCCTAAATTGATATACTAGTATAGGTAAGGGATACATAAATGTCGTCATATGTGGAGCCAAATATGACAACATCGATAAAGCAATAGATATCGACATAACTTGGTCCATATTGGATAAATCTTCTTACACCCTTAATAAATTCAGAATAAATATGATCATCCCTACAATGATGATCCATCTACAATCGATTGTCCATATTAATCTAATTAACATAATTAAACCCAACAAAAATTTTAATCTATATTTAAGAATTTATATAATAAATTATCAAAATAACTTTGTTAGTTATAACTAGCTCATAAGTTATAAAAGGAAACTTAAATTAAAATTATAAATGGAAGAAAAAGAAATAAAGTCTCAAGATATAAAATAACCTTTGAAAAAATGTTCTGAAAATTCAATTTGAACAAAATTTGTCATTTCTGTTCTTGCCCATTTTCCACCATCAAGCAATCACAAATCACGAATTAGATTCAATGAACATGAAATTTTTCTATAAATCAAGTTATACCTCAAAATCTATACAGACATGAGATTAGAAAAGAAAAAAAAAGATGAGCAAGAGTAGTAATGTTAAGAAATTAAAAATATAATTTAATAACATATTACTTTAACTAGAATGAAGATATATAGTAATAAATAAAGAATGTAAGAAAATATAAGATTCCAACCTCAAATCTAATTTTTTTCTAGATATGCTCTAACAAGCATAAGTGCTAATCATTCACGTCAAGACATAACTTTAACTATGAGATTTCTTGAAATAAAGGACTACTAATGTTTTATTTTCAAGTATGTGACTGAAATAAGTTGAGATTCCAGTCCTCAGATAGCTCCTATCTCATGTGCATAGTACACTGTTAACTAGATTAGCATTCCTTTTCTTCTGCCTATGCTAGCTCCACCGATGATCACTGTCACTTTACCTTCTAGCCTATAAATTCCACACGATAGGATGAAGACAGGATATGACTGGTTAGGTTTTAGTCCATGTCTTAATTAAGAACTTAAAGAACAAATCCAGAGCAGGTAAACATTACATTTATTTTATAGCAAGTTGGTTGAATTGATTCCCAGCTAGCTAGATTAAAGTGTTAGAAGGTGATAAAACTAATATTACTTTCTTGTAAATGTAGCAAAACACTTCCTATGTTAATCTGATCACTTGGAGCTAGAAATGGTATTGCAAGATTAAATGTTAATCTGTACCATATTAATGTATAAAGTTAATTAATTAAATGTATAAATAAACCATTATTAGAGTAGAAGTGGCGATGCCCTATTCATTGTATATGCAATGTTTAACGCTCCAGCTTACGGTGCGTTCGTCTTCAGACACAGATTTTTTGTACTAGGATAAGTAAAATTATTAGGGAAGTATCAGTGAATTCTACAAATGAAATCATCTTAAAAACAATCAGAAGGTTGAATTTAAAAGAAACCAATAGGATGAAAATAGACAAAGGTTGTAACTGCAATAATATCCTATACAGAATGTCAAATACCGAAGTCCACAAGAATTGCTCGACGTGTGCTGTTCATGGTGCTTGCTTACTGTATCGTAGTATGGTAATGGACAGAGCTCTGTCGCTTCTCATGGAGGGGACCCCTAATTCCTCCATAATGAATATAAAAACACGTCTAGCCCTCTTATTTTTCTGGCATTCAAATCATGATAAAAGTGATGGTGCGAGTCATATCATAACAATTCTTTAAGTTGACCACTCAGCCTTCCTGCATCTTTCTCTATAAACTTTAATAATTAGTCCTCTTCTTTTAGAAAGATTCAATGATAGCTTATTACACCATTTGTCTCCCTTTTTACCTTTATAGCCAACACTATTTTGATAATTCCTTGCTAAATTAAGCTACGGTTTTCCAAGCCACCAAGACCTAATAATAACCCTCATTGGAAAAATGCCCTAGTTCATCTTGGGGTTCATAGTTAGAATTTATAAGCAATCTTTTTTTTTTCTCTTTATTCTTCCTTTTTTTACCAATAAATTTTCTTTGTCTGCAAGCTATTGTACTGAGGTTTTCTTCCTTCTTAGTTGTATTGTACCTAAGATTGATGGTGCTGAGGGAAGAGGAGTGAGGTTAGCCACATTGGCATGACAACTAAGACTGGCAACATCATTAGAGATGGGTAATCTGCTGGCTGCATATTACTTAGCTGGAATTTATGATTGCAAGCCATGGAGGTTTTAATAATTGATACTGCAACCTTTAAATATTGAATCTGTGGGTTGTATGGTATATAAAAATGATAGAAAACATTTTTTGGTATGGCTAGAAGAGAGAAAATCCTCAACTTTCCTGCATCTTCTCATACTTTCATGTAATTAAAAAGGGCATCTTGTCTCCTAAGGTCAAAGCAAAATGACTTAGTTGGGGCCACAATATTATAGTGGCTTTGTTACGAGAGAAAATCATGTTTAATTCTTAGTATGAGATAGGCCATTTAGTTTCCTCAGTGAAAGGAAAAACATGATGAACATTTACATCTTATATTATTATTTAGCATTCGGGATGTCAAACTTTTGCAGGATTTCTTCACACTATCAACTGTTTAAAATAAAGTTCCACTAGTTGTCCATCCTTCTGTTTCTTTATTACTGATGATGATTGTGAAGACTTAGTCTGAGCTTAAAAACTGATTACATTTTTGAGAACCAAAAATATCTCTCAGGGGAAGAAGAAGAAGAAGAAGAGGTGACCCCCCGTATTACCTTACCTGATTAATGATGCTATAAAAAGAGGAGGAAGGACATGATGACCTTGCTTAATTAGCAGGTGTCTGCAATATTAAAATAATTTCTTAATTTAACGAAAAGCTTTTTCCTGAAAGCACTTATGAAGAATTTATTAGTGGATCCCATTAATGTATCCTGTAAAAACAATCAATGGTTACGATCCTTCACGGTGTGATATGGCGAAACGTTGTCGATAAGATTAACCCTATATTGATATGCAAGTTGCAGATTACATAGCTGGAAAAAGAGGTAGTGTGGTCCTTGGCCCTTACAAGTAAAGGGAAGCAACAGTTAATGATGCAAAATCATGACATTTCACATAATTATAGCATTCAATACATATATGGCATTGATATGAGTTGTTTTAAATTTTAAGCAACCAAACGCAGGGCTGTTCTTGACATTCATTGACTTTGCTGAGAGAACAGAGCGATGCCATTTACCAGAACAAGCAAAACAAGCTCAACATGACAGCCAATATGTGTTCATTTTGAGACGATGGGATGTCTGTGGTTTCAGTTTTGATATTTTAAGTAGAAATAATAAATTTTGATCTAGATTGAAACCATGCATGATGTGAGAAGGAAAAGAAACAAAACAACTTATATGGTTATTCAACCTCATGATCTTTTAAAATAATTTAATTTTTATCTGGTGAGCCTACTGATTAGGAGGATGGCATTTAAAGAAAGAAAACATATCTATAGGGATCAAATTAAGAAAAAATAAAAATTAGGAGTTGATATATAGCATTATAACCTGATAATATTCTTATGTGCCACGTCATTTACTTGTAACTAGTCCGTTGTCCCATGTTTTTCCGCAAGCCGGATTATTTTCTTTCAAAGGCGAAAAAAAACCTATATAAGCATTGGTATCATGTTTTTTTTAGGGTAAAAAAAATCATTAATTCACGATTCGACTGGACGACTTCTTTTTCTCAACAGTGATATTTTAGAATATTTATTTTTAAAAAATATTGAGATGAGATTATAAAATTTCAACGATCTATAAAAAAAATAAATTAAAACAAATAATAATGTTTAATCCCAAAACAACTTAATATTAAAAGATAAAATTGAAAATAAAAATATTTAACAGAAAAAGGTTAAATAAAAACTTGGGTAAGCTTGAGTCAACCTGTTAAACCCGTGATCTGAGTCATCCATCCCACTAAATTTAATATATTTTTATTTCTTAAATTATTTCTCATTTAATTAAACAGGCAGGCAAGACTCTTTTTCTATCAAATTTAAAAAGTAAAAAAAAACAAACAATTAGGCACTGTGTGGAACCGGAAAAAAATAACCTTTTTAAGTTAAATAATAAAAAGTTTTTTTATAAGTCAAATAAAAAAAAGGATAAATTTGCATAACAAAGGATGATTTCTTTTTTTAACTTAAAGGGCTGAAAATGCATTAAGTAAAAATAAATAAATGACTCCTAAGATTTTGGTTGTTATGCGCCATAATTTATTTTTCAATCTATTTTTCATCTAAAACACTTAAAAAACACCTTATAAACCTTGATAAATTCATTTATGATCTTAAATAACCCAATAAACGGTCCGAAAACCCAAAATCAGCTAGAATTCAAAAACGTTTATGAGGTCAGGTCTACCATAACAAGCCACAAGAATGTAAAAGAACATCCTAGATGAACTCCTCTCATTGAATGTAACTCATTGAAACTAAGATTAGCTTTTTTTTCATGGACTAGATCAGTGTTAACCAACATGTTCTCTCTCTACGCTGAAATCCAACAGCTTTCTTTTTTCTCTCTCAAATCAAGAATTAAGAAAAAATAAAGCTATAGGCCAAAATTGAATTTGTTTAAACTAAAGCGGCCGAAAAGCTATATTATCAAAAGTACAAGGACTAAAATGAAGTGTTCATTCTAATTTTAAAATCACCACTTATTTTTAATGTCTTTTTCATTTTGATCTTTTAACTTTTAATTTAGTTCTTAGTTAACAAATTAGAAGCAATTTGCCATCAATTCAGGCTCAAAAGAACTTAATATCGAGGAGAAAAAAAGTTTAAAGATCAAATTGAAAAGGAAAAAAAAAAAGCATTGCTTCAATCCATGGTAAAATATGAAATCGCATACTGTGTTTGTTGCTATAGTAAAAACACCACAAACTTTAGCTTTTACTAGTCCATTGGCACACACTCTGCCACGAGCTGGACCAAATTTCTTTAAACGTAAAAAAAACACTAAAAGCTTGGGAATTTTTTTTAATGCTATTAAACCCAGGCAATAAGATAAATATTGAAATCCCTTGACTTAGATCTTTGCCTAGCGCGAGTTTCTAATCAAACTATATAAGAGCTAACTTGATATGAATTAGTTTATTTAATAGGTTCAAAGGAAACCCAGTATTGAAATCCTTTGACTTAGATCTTTGCCTAGCGCGAGTTTCTAATCAAACTATATAAGAGCTAACTCGATATGAATTAGTTTATTTAATAGGTTCAAAGAAAACCCGAATGACCAGTTTTTTTAAAAAAAAAAACTAATATTAAATGATGAAATTAAAAAAAAATAAGGTAAAAAGTAAAAGAGGATGCCGGGCCACATCAACTTTTTAAACTCGTAACTTGATTTATTAGACTAGAAATATCATACATGGAAGAACATTGAAACTCAATCCTAGCAAATCTAACGTTGAATGATGAATTATCAGTATTATTATTATTATCATTACTATTAGCATCTTTATTATTATCATCGCTACTATTATTATTGTCATTACAACTATCACTATTATTACTATTATTAATAAGTAATATCATTATCATCTTGATTATTGTTGTTGTTGTTAATATTATGATTACTATTATTACTATCATCACCACAATTATTGATATCATAATCACCATCATAATAAACTATTATTATTATTATTATAGCAATTATTACTATTATTAATATTATTACCACAATTATCACCATCAGTACCACTATTTCTATCATAATAAACTATTATTATTACTACTACTATTAACATTATTATCACTATTAGTAGTATTATTAGTAATATTGTTAGTATCATTATCATTATTACTATTACTATTATTATTATAACTACTATATATTATTACCATTATTACCATTATTATTATTATTATTATTATTATTATTATAACAAAAAACTTGATTTGAAGGATAAAATTAAAAAACATAAAAACTTTGATAAAAGGCAAAGGAAATAAATAAGAAATCAAAAGAAGAAGGACCAAACTAAAATTAATATTATTGTTATTGGGGAAAAAACCATAAACTTGATTTGAATGATAAAATTAAAAACTATAAAAACTTTGACAAAAGAGCCAAGGGAAAAAAAAAAAAGCAAAAGCAAAAGGACCGAATTGAAAAACATTATATGTACAAATTAAAATTGAAGGATTAAATTGAAAACAAATAAAACTTTAACAAAAGAGAAAAAGACTAAAATCAAAAATAAAACTAAAAAGATGGATTTTGAAACACCAACAACAATGAGGAATAGATTTATTTTTTTAGGGGGGCAGGAGAGGAAATGATCAGGGGGGAAGGAGAAAGGACCTTTGACGATAAACCGGAAACTTTTAGATTACTCATGTTATCCATCAAGGAAGAGGACACGACGAAGAACAAAATGAGACATCGAAAGCATATTTTCAAACATCAAAAGGTACCGCACGCGCCATTCAAAATACACAACGCTTCCCAAGCATTGACGCATGCAACAACTTTTTTAATTCAAAAAATAATAATAAATAGTAAATTATATTATCACATTTGATCGAACCAACAATTACAAAAAAAATAATATGAAAGGACACCAATACCGCTATGTTAATGGTATATTTTTTAAACCTTATGATCAAATTTATAATTTTATTGTATATTAAAAAAGTAAAATGTCCAAAAAGACCCTTCACTAGATTTAAATAATTTTTTAAGAGTAGTAAAATCATTTTTCTGTGTAAGAGCATAATGAAAAGATAAAGACATTTCTAAACAATTCTCAGATAACAAGTGAACAAGAAAAAATATTTTTTTACTCCTAAAAAACAACAATATTACAATCCAGTGTGTGTGTGTGATTCTCTCACATATTTTAGGTTTTGTCTTTAATTACAATTGTAATGTCATAGAGCAGATTAGATTTGGAATTGGAGATGAGAATTTTAGACTCGAGGGGAATTGGGAATTAGAGAATAGCTACGCAACAACCACAAGGCCACAGCTGTATTAGTGTTACTGTAACCCAAGTAATTGGCCTCAAAATAAAATAAATAATAATAGTAATAATAATAAAGCCCCATCGACATGCTCTCACAACAACCATTTAATTTTAGACATGCCGACAGGGGTTGGTTCACCATGCAGAGAGAGCAGATCTGTACTATGTATCATTACAAGCATAAGAAATGTTTTCAAGTACAAATTGATGAGACGCCAGCCACTTCAAAAATATTAGGGAGGCAAGATGTACACAGGCAATTAATCTGGTCCATAAGAACCCTGCATGGTTAAGGGGGAAAAATGATTGAAAGTGAGGCATCACTGCACATTTGGCGACAATCTATCAGAGACCACCACGTTATGTACTGCTATAGGAACATAGACCGAGTGATGGCGGTCGAAGTGTAAGATTTGCCTTGCTGGTTTGGATATGGGTTTGATCTTTCTTCCTCAACAATATGTATATGCAACTCTTAGCTTTTACAGCATCTGACATTGAAGTTGGGTGTCCATCGCCTCCAAAATCTAATCTGGCTCGAAAAATATTGGCCCCTGACATTTGCCTTACGAAACGAGTGAAGCGAGCCCAGTTATGTTGTTCAAAGAGGTATCTGTCCATCCTCATAAAGTTGAAAGAAAATGAGGGGTTTCCAGGACCATATGAAAAGAATTTTGACATCTTTAGCACCTGTTCATACGATTCTTCTTCCAAAAAGGTGGCAGAATTTTCACCTTCCACTGGTATTTGACAGACCCTGGCTGCCAATAAAAGCTGTTTAAGAAAATCCTCTGGACTGCTAACTGGGTTTGTCTGTTTTTCTTCCACGTCTCTCATCCCAAAGACGGAGCAGCATAAACCGAAACCATATCTGCCGAACATGCGAGCAATCGGCAAGTACCCATCTCTTCTTGAAGTATTGTAGTAGCCAGCCGTCAACTCAGATGGATGAGATTGTGTGCCATAATGCCAGTGGATCCCGGCAAGTTTGGCTGAAGTATCAACTTCAGTGCCTTGAAAGATGGTCTTGGCTTCCCTACATATCCTTTCCCCGTGAAGCAGCAGCATCCCAGAATACCATTGAAGAAAAAACTCCCCATATGGGGTATTCCAAGATCCGCCGTTACTTTTGAAAAAATCAGTATTGTCAGGGCCATGCATCAAATTACCAGCAACAATCGGGCCTCCATATCCCCATTCACGCATTCCAACATCATGAGCACAGGCATTCAGACATGCTAACATATACTGCAAACAGTCAAATCAAGACGGTCAAGGATTGCAAATGGGTTGGAGCAACCCATTATGAAGCATGAAAGATTTAGATGCTTTTAAGTAAATTGCACTTGTTGCTGTACCTTATCGTAGCATTGGAACTCTCCAAGTTCACGTGAACGCCAAGCCCATGCGAGCTCCTGTGATGGGCATGAAGGGTACCTTAATTCACCTGCAGGACCCATGCCGACTTGGACCCCCTACAAAATGACCTATCAGGAAAACTAACTTACAACATCAAAGAATCTGTTGTCAATGATTGAAGCAGTGATTTACTGCACTGTAAACAGTATCATCTCACCGTAATGACAGAACCAAGTAAAGGTCTAAAAGTATCTCTGAAGTTCATCATAAAATCTGAATAAGCTTGGAGTGGTGATCGTCCCTTCAGCACAGGAAACATGTCACATCCAAGAGAAATATATTCCATGTTTCTTCTACCGAATCGATCAGAATACGCTATATCTGGATCTTTATCCATCTCTTCAAGCACCCATTGAGGAAGAGAAATCCTTCAACACATAAAACAAATTGTTGAGAGCCACTAGCATATAGACAAACAAGAAGGAAAGCTAAACAACAAGCTTGAGGGAAAATTATCAAATCAAATTTGTCAAAAGAATTTTTCTTTCAGACCAGACTATCACCCTGAAACACAGTGTAAGAGCCAATAATTTTGAAAAATGTCTGTAAGACAACTTATGGTGCCAAAATTAAATGTATCCAACATATGCATAATATGACTCACTAAATTCAAATACTACCAGAAGCCCAACAAAGAAAGAAGAATAGAGGAGCCAAAAGGTTGCCCTCACCACACCAGACCATGAACTAAACACTTTAGGTTCAAGGTAGGTTGGTAGCAACAAATACTTCAAATTTGCCAAGAAAGCAACACGCAATCTGGTCAATGATCTATGACTAAGAGGTTACTCAAGACATAAAAAAAAATTAGGAGGGGATTGTATAAGCCAAAGATCAACATGGTTAGATGGTTCAGACCATCAATGTTGTAAAACTTATCGTACTATCCAAAGAATAAAACCATTTGTATCATCAGCATTCATCGAATGTGTAAAAGCTACTGCATTGTGCTTGATTCGCGGAACCTTGACCACACTACATGCATACTTTTACTTTTCCTGATAATGTCTTCCAAAACTTTCTAGAGGCTGTTTTAATTTTATTTGGATTGGTACTCCATCAGAATGAAGATCCTAGACAAATAACACACTGTTCCATCCATTCATTATATACACAGAACATAAAACTCAATGGATAAAACTACTGGAAGTGAATATACTTTCTTAGGTCTTGCACACAGAAACCATCAACTTAGGAGAGTCATCTAGATAACGTTTGGTTACTATCCCGAGATTAGAAAAAAATGAAGACAGTGAGATAAAATCATGTTTGATTAAAATGACAGACATGAAAATAAATCTTTCTTCAGGACAATTTTGGGGTGAATTTCTGTATTTTCAAAATAAGAGATGCATAGGGAACATGTCTTCGCATATGATATTTATTATATTTTTTCCCTAAAACATCATTATAAAAAAAATTTAATTCCAAAAATATTTAATTAGGACATATAATGATAAAAATAATTATGATTATAGTTTTAAAACCCAACCTGGGGCAAGGTCCGGGTCACAGGTCGAAAGGGTAAACTTGGGTTGACCCAAAAAAATTTCTTTTAAAAAAGATCAAAACAACGTCGTTTTGACCCAAAAAAATCAAAATAAAAGTTACTGGTTTTGACTAGGTTTTATCCTAGGTCGATCAGATCACAGTTTGACCTGGGTTTTTATCGGGTTAAATCGGGTCTATTCATCCTCTATTTTTTAAAACCTAGACTAGTCCATGCTCCAGGTCTTGGGTCGACCAACCAGGCCGGTTTGGGTTTTATAACTAAAGTTATTGTGTTGTTATTAATTTCAACACTCAATATAAACTAAGAAAAAAATCTAATTATTTTTTAAAATATATAAGTTTGACGGTAATACATGTTGAGGGTAAAATAAACTTCTTTATATTTATTATATCTTGTTCACCATCAACCATACAAAGATATTCGCTTTGTCTTGTATAATTTTATCACTATTTATTCTATATTGTCAACTATGTCCCTACTGTCTTCGTCTTTTTTATCTCAGACAGTAATCAAACGCTATCCTAAACATGCTAGAAGGGAAAGGGGCAAAAATTGCAGCCAAAACCTACTCCTTGAAATGTATGACAAATTGAAGAAATCTTCAATTGAGTTCTCTAAGGGAAAAATTGCTCAAATTCACATGGTTAAGCTCTACATTTTGAACTCAATTATTCTTTTACACCTTTGCTGGAATCTAATACGTGTGTGTTTGGAAGTGTGGTAGCGGTTGTTTTTTAAAGTATATTTTGCTCGAAAATGCATCAAAATAATATTTAAAAAAAAAAAATTATTTTTAACATCAACAAATCAAAACAATTCAAAAACATAAAAAAAAATTAACCATAAAATTTTTAAACTTTTTTAAAAAACATGATTTCAAATATGTTTCTAAATATCAGCCTAAGGAGTTCCAATCACCTAGTCATGTCAAGAGAGAGAAGGGATGAAAATGCACCCAAAGCCTTCCCCCAAAGTATGTGACAACCGAAGAAATCTTCAACCGAGTTCTTGAGAGAAAAATTCACTCATTCATCTGATTCATCACACCTTAGGCTCTACATTTTTCTACAGCTTTGCGAGATTCAACAGCCCTTATTATAAACGAATTCCACTGACCTTGGGCAAGCAGTAACACAGTACAATCAAGCATTATCACATTCTTGAGACATGCACTAAAAAACTCCCACATATTCAGTATTCCCACAGCCACCTACATTTATTTCATAAAGTGAATTGATAGAATTGCAATGAAGACATTAACAACGACAAAAGTATTCACTGAAGATAGGATGTATACAATAACAAAGAGAAGGCCAATAGAACAGAAGATTTGACGTAATAATCATAAAACGATTACAACTTTCAATTAACAATAAGAAACCCCTCCAATCTCCACACATTAAATCAAAGCCCCCCACAACAAACTCGAATTCCCAAAATCACTACCAATTTGCATAACCCCCAGTATTAAAACTAAAAGAAACACCACACGATTAACTAACAAAACAAGAAATTAAAACAATTGATCTAAAATCATAAGTTCTCACCATAAAGGGTCTCCAGGTCCAATGCCATGTTGATGGAAAGCCAAGACAGCTCTAACCTTCAACCCACACCGTCTGGCTAACGCCACAAGATCCGAATATCCTCCCCAATTATAAACCATAGGCTTCTCCCTCTCCACTACCCCCCACCAAACCTCCATAACCACACCTTCCACTCCAGCAGTCACCAACGCCCTCAAAGACGCCGTCAAGACCTTAATCCTCCTCACTTTTCCATCCTTCGCCACCGAATCCGCCGGCAGCATCACGTACACTGGCGATCCCTTCTTCCGCCGCTCCATCGGGCCAGTGAATCCGTGTTGAAGCTCGTACTGCTCCAAATCTTCGCTTCCTCCATTGTCAGGAGAGAGGAAGCCGCAGAATTTTGAGGAGTTGAGTCGGGAGTTGATCGCGAATCGGCGAGTTGGAAGGCGGTGAGCCCGTTGAGCGGACAAGATAGAAGGGAAGAGAGTTGGGTGAGGAGACTCAGCTCGTTTGCAACAGAAGGAAGCAGAAAAGATTGTTGTCGATGGAGATGCGATCGCCATTGATCGAATTTTCAGTGATTACTGGTCGGGTTTCATTTGAAAAGAAATAAGTGAAAACAGAAAAGATAAAAAATAAAAAATAAAAAAAGATTTGTTGGAAGTTTTTTTTTTTGTGAGCGAGAGAGAGTTCGTTGAGCTTGGTTAGGAGTGATAGCCTCTCTCGCGTTGTAGAAATGAAAAGGGTCCAGTGATTTCGATGGCTGAGATTGCCTGGTATTTTTGCATATTAACCCCATTTAAAAGAAAATGGCAAAATAGAACAGATAGGAAAAAAAAATGACGAAATAAGTTCATGTTGCAGTCGAAAAACACAACATTTAAAATTATCGCCTATAATAAATGCAATATTTAAAATATATATATTAAATGAGTTGGCATAAATTATAAGAAGAGGGGAGAAAGAAAAAAAAAAAAAACATCACGGACACAATGAAATTCTAATTATAACACAATTAGTATTGTAAAAAAAAATCTCTATAAAACAAACACAATTAAACCGATAATGACTAGAGTAAACTACAATTTCTATAACAACCCGTGATTTCATATAAAATTTAACCAATGTTTTACATAACATGACGTCATTATTTATTGGCAATTTCATTAACTTCAGCTCAGGGATGATTATTTTCGGTTCGGTTTGGTTTTTATTAAAAATAAATAACTAAACTAAAATTTAAAAAAAAACCAAAACCGGTTTAAATCGACCGGTTCCGGTTCGGTTCGCTTTTTTAGAAGAAAACCCGGTTCGAACCGGTTTGGTTTGTTTTTTTCTGATTTCGGTTCGCTTTTTTTTTAAGAAAACCCGGTTCAAACCGGTTTGGCTTGTTTTTTTCCGGTTTGGGTTCTGTTCGGTTTTTTCAGTTTCTGGCTTATAAAACCAAAATCGAACCGGTCAATTTTTTCAAAATTTTAATCGGTTTAATCAGGTTTTTTTCACGGTTTGATTTTTTCAATTATTTTTTTTTTAATTTTCTCAGTTTAATTAGTTTTTCGGTTTTTTTCTCACCCCTGTATCCCGCTTGTATCAATATGTTCCATGCAATTGAATCTTCTATTTTAAATAATAACTCCTATATTCATAATTTCTACGTATTACAAGTTATTTATTCTCGTATCTCAATTAACTTATCTTTCAACTTTCTAAATATATTATGTACTGGATAGAAAACAAATTAATACATGCATTATTTTCGGGATATTACGATGCAATACAATACTCGATTTGCATCCATAATATTACTTAATTTTACTCCATGGATTTATTTTCTTGGACAACTTTCATTTAATATTTTATATTATTTTTAAACAAATTATTTATATAATTTATCAAATTTGACAAAATTTTGATAGTCTTTTTTAAATTGGATCCTATCCAAAATTTTATATCGTTATTTCCCGTATAAAACTGTATCACAAATAAATTTTACATGGTAATTTCATGTATATCTCATATTCCTTTATTTATTATTTATATTCTTTTATCCCACATTCTATAATTAGGAATGATAATTTTATTAGAACTCAATGAATATTTATCCGAATGGATAAGGATATTTTTTTCCTGTTCGAGTAGGATTTAGGTAATATTGGAAGTTAAAAAGTCAGGTTCGGGTAAGGTATGGATATTACCGAACCTAGCCTGAATTACATAAATAACATTAAAGTTTGAAAATTTTACATTTGTGCCAAGCATGTATAAATAGAAAATCTAGGGTTTTTTTATACATAAACTCTCTCCTTTTTAACCTCTCCATTCTCCAGTCGCTTCTTCTTACTCCTTTCTTTTAGCCTTCTTTTCTCTCTTTTTTTTTGTACTAATATTTCTATTATGAAACAACAAGATCAAATCCAAGTTGATTAAGAGATTTAGTTGCTTGCTCCAAAACCAAATGATACCATTACAAGTTATCGACAGTATAATTATGGCAGAAATCAAACAATTAAATACAGGTTGTATTTTTTTATGAATAGGCTGGATCTTGAGTTTTCTTATTTTCTATTATTATGCTAGGATCTAGTGTTTCTCATGAGGGGAAGAGGAAAGGGCTGGAACCGGTTTGGGTCATTTTTGGATTAACATTCAGGCTAGTCTTGGCTAGGTTCTCATCCAGATCTGTTGAGAAGAGATGGAAGTTAGAATTGATTATGATACATACAAATACCAGTGTGATTGTATTACCAAAGCTTCAGATTATTGCAACATTAGAGGTTCTTAAAGTTGAGGGAGAAGATATGGTTTTTTGGCTTATTGTTTTAAAAGTTACAGTGCATATATTCATCGCACTCGCACCAAACATTTCGAGGTGTGAAGATAGCTGGAAATTTCTCAAATGTTATATTGCTGAGCTTGAATGATGACTTTAGATGGGTATCAAATCAATAACAAAATAAGGGAGTGGGTAAGGCAAGTTGTTGAAACTTATAGATACTCGAAATCTAATTGAGTCGTGTTTGGTTTATATCTAATCAAGATTGGGTAAAAAAAATAGGCTCGAGTTTGAGTATATACTAGTTATATGACCCGCGCGATGCCGCGAGTCATTTTTTTTGCATAAAAAATATTAAAAAACGCTAAGATCTAAATGTGTTAGGTTTTTTTGCAAAGCTATACCCAAGAGTCTCGGGTTTGGCTACAACGCCTGACCTAAAAGTGATATTTATAATATTAATAATAATATTAAACTTGCATGACCCAAGTTTAAATGGGTCTAGCTGTAATACCAGACTCAATAGTCTTGAATGTGGGTCTGGCTGCAAAGTCGTGTTATAAAAGTATGATAATTAAATAGATTAATTAAAAAGAAAAAAACAAAGAAAAAAAACCATCAGGAAGAAAAAAAACTAATGAAGAAAAAAAAATCTGAATTAACTGGGTTAACTCGTCAAACCTGAGATCCGTGTCATAAAAGTCTGATAACTAAATAGAAAAAAATTTAATATCAACAAACTAAATAAAAAAATTAATTAAAAAAAAAGCATTAGCCTTTTCACCGTGGACTGCATTGTGCAGCCCACCTTGAAAGGCATAAAAAGAAAAAAAAAGCAAAAATAAATAAAAATAAAGGCATCAGTCTTTTCACCGTGAACTGCATACAATATAAAAAGATGAAATCGGAAGAACAAAAATAATGAGGAAAAGGAAAAACAATCTGAATCAACTGGGTTAACCCACCAAATCAAGTTAACCCGTCACACCTGGGATTCATATCATGAAAGTGTGATAGCTAAATAGAAAAAGATTTAAATAAAAACAGGAAAAAAACAAAAAAAAAAGACAGCTCAGCGTTTCATTGTGCAGTGCACAGTGAAACACTGAGCACTTTTAGTATATGTTATAGTTATAATTATAATTATAATAATAATAATAATAATAATATAATAATAATAATAATTATTATTATTATTATATATAAGTAAAAAAAATTAATTAAAACGGACAAAGCAAAGAGAAAAAAAACTTACAGGAAGAAAAAAAAATCTGAATCAACTGGGTTAACCCGTCAAACCTGAGATTCATGTCATAAAAGTCTGATAATTCAACAGAAAAAATTTAATATTAAAAAACTAAATTAAAAAAATAATTAAAAAAGACAAAAAGACAAAAAAAAAAACTAAAGGCATCAGCTTTTTCACTGTGGACTGCACTGTGCAGTCCACAATAAAAGGCTTAAAAAGGAAAAGAAAAAAAAAACAAAGGCATACGCCACGGGTTATTTTTTTTCCTTGCATAAAAAACATCAAAAAATGCTAAGATCTAAGAGTGTTAGGTCTTTCAGCAAAGATATACCCAAGAGTCTTTGGTCTAGCTGCAACGCTTGATCCAAGAGTAATATTTATAATAATAATAATAATATTAAACTTACATGACTCAAGTTTAATTGAGTCTAGTTGCAACAGCGGATCCAAGAGCCTTGAATGTGGGTCTGGCTGTAAGGTCGTGTCATAAAAGTGTGATAATTAAAAAAAACAAAAAAAGAAAAAACCAACATGAAGAAAAAACTAATGAAGAAAAAGAAAAAGAAAATCTGAATTAACTGGGTTAACCCTTCAAATCAGGTTAACTCGTCAAACCTGAGATTCGCGTCATGAAAATTTGATAACTAAAATAGAAAAAAAAAATTACGGGTTAACCCAGAATTAACTGGGTTAACCTATCAAGCCCGAGAGACGTGTCATGAAAGTCTGATAATTAAATAAAAAGAAATTTAACATTAACAAACTAAACTAAACAAAAAAATTAATTAAAAAGAGAAAAAAAAAATTTCAGGTTAACTCGTCAAACCAGGTTAACCCGTCAAACTCGGGATCCGTGTCATGAAAGTCTGATAACTAAATAAAATAAAATTTAACATTAACAAACTAAATTAAACAAAAAAAATTCATTAAAAGAAAAAAACACAAAGAAAAATGCAAAAAAAAAAGCCATAAAGCCATAAAAAAATAAAAAACAACGAAAAAAAATAAAAACAAAAAACACTGAGCACTTTATAATTATAATATAATATAATATAATAGAATAATAATAATAATATTATTATTATTATTATTATTATTATTATTATTATATATAAGTGAATGAAAATAAAAGGCTTCGCAAAACCAGACTCATGGATACCCATTAGCATCCATATTCATAACTAGTACATAATACTTCCATACATCATTCTCATACAAATTTGTACATAATATGCACATATATTTACATTTACAAAAGCAGTTAATATTAAAGAAACTAAAAATAAAACTAAAGACATTAATAAATAACAAAATGAAATTAACAAATAGATACAACTACAGAGTTTACACACACACGCACATGTATAAAGAATATTAACAAAAGGTTAACTAAATTTAAAAAATGCTAGGTATCTACGTGCTCCTCCTGCAGATCTCGCCTCTCTAATTAAAGGTTCTAGGCTAAAAATCTTGAATGGCAATAGTAATGGAGTAATCATATTGATCATTAACTTGTAAAAATAAAAAATAAAAATGTTCCTACGACTAAACAACAATAAAAAAAATTATTATAAAATTACAATCAAGCTCCTGAAAGGCTAAAAAAAAATTAATGGTAAGGATAATAGAGTAATTTAACTATTCATTAAAAAATCAAAATTACTATAAGGCCTCTGGATTAGAGGTTCTTATTGCTAACTTTTTAAGGGTAATATGGTAATTGTAATGTTATAAAAATTGAAAAGAAATTGTTATCCCAATACACATAAAGGGTGACAAATTAACCGTGTGCAAAGATCATTTTACCCCTTAAGCAAAGCTTTATAAATAAAAGGTGAAGGGTAAAATGATAATTTTTAATATTGAGATGATACCAAATTGGATCGAACTCGGTCACCCTGCAACTTAGGCCATGAACTTCAATGAATTTAATAACTTTGTTGTTTTTGTAAATTATTTTTATTTAATTTTATATATATAAAAAAAAGATGCTTGTAAAATTGAGCACCGACCCTAAAAAAGATGTTTATTTGAGATCGTGATAACCCTATAGAAAGTAGAAAAAAATAAATCATGAATTTCATTTCTTAACCAATCCAATATTAAAAAATAATTAAATATAAAAAATAATTAAAAAAGTTAAAGGATAAAAAACTAAAAAACAAGCATATCAAATTTGATGGGTAAACCCGTGAATCGGGTAACTCAGGTCAACACATCAAACCCACAAACTGGGTAATGGGCTCCATTGGGATTAATAAGTTTTTTTTTTCTAAACTATTTTTTAACCATATAATAACAAAAATAGACCCTTGCAAAATCAAGCGTCAAACCAATACTAAGATTTTTTTTTTTAAAGATTATAATAACCTTATAGAAAGAAAAATAAAACATATTATGAAACTCAATTCTTAATCAGATTAATATTAAAGGATGAAATTGAAAAAAAAATAAAAAAAAACAAAAAAATAAAAGTTAAACTTGCTAAACTTGTCAATAGGCCCGTGGACTTTCTAAAATTTAATAATATTTTTTTTTCAAAACTATTTTGTGTAAACTATATGATAAAAAAACAAACAATCACATAATCAAGTTCAATTAATAAAAAGAAAAATCACTGCTAAACTCACGAACCAGGGAAACTAAGGTAACCTTGTCAAACTCACAAATCGGGTCATTGACTTCACAAAATTTAATAACCTAGTTTTTTTAATTATTTGTTATTTAATTAATTTTTTTAAAAAATAAATCATACTGCGTTGATGTGATATTTTTTCGATACCAACCTGATGCTGTGATATTTTTTCGATACCAACCTGATGCTAGGATATTTTTTCTGATACTAACACGATACTGAAATATTTTTTTGATACCACGATAACCATATAAAAGGTAAATTAAAATAAATTATCAACTCTAAATCACTATAAACACATCAGATAAAAACTAAATAAAAAAAATCAATAACCAAAGAAAAAAAAGGGTAAAAAAAAAAGAAATACATTGTGAATTATTATTGTAATCTATACGCTAAGGTATGGACGAAAATAAAAGCTTTTATTTTTATATATAAAAAAATTTGTATACTTAATTAATTAAAAGAAATTAAAACTCGGAATACTAGCTATATGGAGCATGGAGCGTGTTTGATATTATGGTGGCAGTTCATTTTCAAAATATTTTTCACTTGAAAATATATTAAAATATTTAAAAATATTTTAAAAATAATAATTTTAGAAAACTTTTCTACCGAACAAACAAGGTTTTAATTCGTTTTCATTAAAGGACCAAAACTAAAAAGAATTAGTTCCATGCGGTACTGGGCTAACATGCACGTCACTATCATAAGCATAGTTTTAAAACCCGGTTCGATTCGGTGGGTCGACCCGTGACCCGACCGACCCGGGGCTGGAACCGGCCGGGTTGAAGAAAAAACAGGGGAAGGAAAAACTCGACGTGACTTGGCGACCCAGTTGAGCTGGCAAGACCCGGTCAAAAACCCGGTTGCAACTCGTTTACTTTTGTTTTTTTTACGAAAACGACATCATTTTAATTTTTTTAAAAATTGATTCAAGCGACCCGGTGACCCGATCAAAACCAGGAATCCAGGCCTTGAACCGGGCCGAATCAAAAAAACGATGACAATAAGTAATAAAATTTTCGACTGGGTCAACTTAAGATTTTACAAATATATTGGACCTTAGAAAAACAATGCAAGCAAACCTGGAAGGCTGGACCAAGACACGTAATAATTGCCAATAACAAACGGCCACGATCACCCCAGCAAGAGCTCGAATTTAATTGGCCGATCGCATCATACTCAAACTATTATTGGTCCACGTAAGTTGCAATGACATGTTCTTGTTTCAGTTCCACAAGCTACGCAATGGAGCCTCGTTAGTCGTTACTACTATAAAGCTCATTAACGCGCGTTACAGAAGAGAAACACTGAAACAAGCAGAACTCAACATCACACGCTCTCGGGAATATTATTCACTCTCGAAACAACCAGAAACTCCTCCATTGTAGATTCAGAGAGAGAGGGAGGCAGACAGACAGAGAGTAGGCGATGGCGGGCACGTGGAGAGCACGTGGAGCTGTGGTATCCGCGATTCTCTTATTCGGTGTGTTTTCGATCTCTTCAACTTGATAGATCTGATTCGCTTTTCTATTCTTCTTTTTATCTGGTTTGATTCTGATATAGATAATGCTGCAGATCTGGATTGATTTTTTTAAGCTCTTATACGCTTCCGTTTAGATCTGTTTACATTTCTGTTTGTTTATAGTGCTGTTGTCGTTAATTAGGAAACGATTTACTGTTTTAGCTGCTGAACGGTGTCGTTTATAGTGCGATAATCAAAAGTAGCTATTAGTAGTGCCAGATTTTATTTATTTATTAAATAATAGTAAATTAGAATCGGGACACTAATTTGGATATATTTTTAAATATTTATTTATTTATTGTTATAGGGTGTTTGTTTGCGATTTCGATTGCGAAAGAGGAGGCAACGAAGCTAGGAACAGTAATTGGAATAGATCTTGGAACGACATATTCATGTGTTGGTGTTTACAAGAACGGTCATGTGGAAATCATAGCAAATGACCAAGGAAACCGTATTACCCCATCGTGGGTGGCTTTTACTGACAGTGAGAGGTTGATCGGTGAAGCAGCCAAGAATCTGGCGGCTGTCAATCCCGAGAGGACCATCTTTGATGTCAAGAGACTTATTGGAAGAAAGTAATAAATGATTTTCCTATGTTTTTGTTGTTGTAAGTTTTTGGGAATGATTTGGTCACTAAGGTTTATTGTTTGGCAGGTTTGAGGATAAAGAGGTGCAGAAGGACATGAAACTTGTGCCTTACAAGATTGTGAATAAGGATGGAAAGCCTTATATTCAAGTTAAGATTAAGGATGGGGAGACTAAGGTCTTCAGTCCTGAAGAGATAAGTGCTATGATTTTGACCAAGATGAAGGAAACAGCTGAGGCATTCCTTGGAAAGAAAATTAAGGATGCTGTTGTGACTGTTCCTGGTTAGTTATTTTTTTTGTTCACGTAAGTTATTTTCAAAGGTATCATCAGTTGTTAACTGTTATTGATTTGGTGATCTTATTCATTGTACAGCATACTTCAATGATGCCCAAAGGCAAGCTACCAAGGATGCTGGTGTCATAGCTGGACTCAATGTGGCTAGAATTATTAATGAGCCAACTGCCGCTGCTATTGCCTATGGTTTGGATAAGAAGGGTGGTGAAAAGAACATTCTTGTCTTTGATCTTGGTGGTGGTACATTTGATGTCAGTGTCTTGACAATTGACAACGGTGTCTTTGAGGTTCTTTCTACCAATGGTGACACACATTTGGGAGGTGAGAATGATAGTTAGCTCTGCTTTAGTTTTCCTTTTGCTTCTGTTATTATTCTGTGTTTTTTTCCTAATGATATATTGTGACTGTTGATGCTAAGCTCATGCGGTCTATTTTATTGCAGGTGAGGATTTTGACCAGAGGATTATGGAGTACTTCATTAAGTTGATCAAGAAAAAGCATGGAAAGGATATCAGCAAGGACAACAGGGCTCTTGGAAAACTCAGGAGGGAATGTGAGCGTGCCAAGAGAGCTCTTAGCAGCCAGCACCAGGTCCGTGTAGAGATTGAATCACTCCATGATGGTATGGATTTCTCTGAGCCACTGACCAGAGCCCGTTTTGAAGAGTTGAACAACGATTTGTTCAGAAAGACCATGGGACCTGTGAAGAAGGCTATGGACGATGCTGGTTTGGAGAAGAATCAGATTGATGAGATTGTTCTTGTTGGTGGAAGTACCAGAATTCCAAAGGTTCAACAACTTCTTAAGGATTACTTTGATGGAAAGGAGCCTAACAAGGGTGTGAACCCTGATGAGGCTGTTGCTTTTGGTGCTGCTGTTCAAGGAGGTATATTGAGTGGAGAGGGCGGTGATGAAACCAAAGGTATTGCCATTTCTTTTGAATGTGGTTCCCTATGATATTAAATAACCATTTTAGTTGAGCTGTGATTGACAATGGCTGCCGCGGCATTCTGGATGCAGATATTCTTCTATTGGACGTGGCTCCCCTCACCCTGGGTATTGAAACTGTTGGTGGAGTGATGACCAAGTTGATTCCAAGGAACACTGTTATTCCAACCAAGAAATCTCAAGTTTTCACCACTTACCAGGATCAGCAGACTACTGTCTCCATTCAGGTAAAATTATTGTTACATGTACTTTTCTATTATTTGACACTAAAATTAGCTGTATATTAATTGGGTGGATTCTGGTTTGATTACAGGTCTTTGAAGGTGAAAGGAGTCTCACAAAGGATTGCAGGCTGCTTGGTAAATTTGATTTGACTAGCATTCCTCCAGCTCCAAGGTCTGCCTCGTGTACCTGTTTCCAGCACATGATCCATTATTTTTCTAGGAGTTGATATTTACTGATCCTTTGACTGTAACAGGGGAACCCCTCAAATTGAGGTCACATTTGAGGTTGATGCCAATGGTATCCTGAATGTCAAGGCCGAAGACAAGGGCACTGGTAAATCGGAGAAGATCACCATCACTAATGACAGGGGTCGTTTGAGCCAGGAGGAAATCGAGCGCATGGTTCGTGAGGCAGAGGAGTTTGCCGAGGAGGACAAGAAGGTGAAGGAGAGGATTGATGCTCGTAACAGTTTGGAGACCTATGTATATAACATGAAAAACCAGATTAACGACAAAGATAAGCTTGCTGACAAGCTCGAGTCTGATGAGAAGGAGAAAATAGAAACTGCTACCAAGGACGCCCTTGAATGGCTGGACGACAACCAGAATGCCGAGAAAGAGGACTATGAAGAGAAGCTCAAGGAGGTGGAAGCTGTTTGCAACCCAATCATCACTGCCGTGTACCAGAGATCTGCTGGAGCCCCAGGTGGTGGATCAGCAGAAGATTCCGAGGATGACTCTCAAGATGAACTCTGAGAATCTTTCTGCTTCCTTCTACCCCTGCTGGAAAGCAAGGGCAAGCGATGAGGATGTAGGCTAGATGAAGTTTTGCTGATCCTAGAAGCTAAAGGGTTAAAATAACATATCCCCCTTTTTTTGGTTTTTTGAGGTTAAAAATACATGGAATAGTTTGTTTTCTCTACATGTTTAAAACACCTTCTACGAGTTAGAAGGTAGGTCCGTGATGATGATGATATTCTTGATACAAGATTGAGGAGTGTTGTGCACGATGAAAGAAACAGGGCCCTAGAACTTGCGAGGTCTTGAATAATCAGGACAGAGAATTACTTGCAAAATCAGCAGCAAGCAAGACAAGCAGTCGTCTTCTCCCTCATTATTTGTTTGCTTGTGTCGTGGATCTGTTCTTTCTTTGGAAGCAATGTCCAACCTAACCTACGAAAGGGCTTGTCCTTTATTGCTCCTCTTTTATTTCAGATGAAGACAGAAGAAGTTACGGCGATCTGATCCAATTTGCGGGCATTTAAACCCAAAAACCTGAGTGAAATCTTGGTTTTGGTGGTGAATATGCCCAGACTAGCGTTGTCAAGTGGTTTCTTTTTACAATCTCCAGGTCTTGGTTTTTTTTTTAGCAAAGTAGAAAAAATATTTCTCAAACTAATATAATTAAAAAAAATAATTACCAATCTAACACAATTTAACTAATTGCAAAGGTAGAGCAAAAAGAATTTCCTTTCATTTTTTAAATCCCTTTCTTCATTAACTCCACCAAATTTCTTATTTAATGCTAATAAAAATAGTTATTTTTTCTCAACTAAGAATAGGTTGGCATAATATTCAAAGGGGAGAGTAAAAAAAAAAAAAAAGAGATGCCAGTAACATACCTCTCCTGATAATAACACATCTAGTACCATAACGACTGGACAAATTCATAGTCCATAATGATAAGATAAATTCATAAAAACAAAGAAACACCACCCCAAGAGCTTCTGCCTAAAATTAGTGAAATGCTCACCTGCTGGCGCATGGAACGGGCATCAACATGTCAAAAATTTCTGTTTATGTGCATGTAACATGCCCCATAAAAAAAAATAAAAAATTTCTGACTGCCAGTTTAGAAAATATTTTTTCCACTGCTAGTTTGGAAAAAAACTAGGTAAACGCAACTGAGACTTGAGTAAAAGCAAATAGAGACTGCACACAGAGCATACATATCTGCTTTATCAAGTAGAGAAGAGAACAAGATGTTCTCTCAGGATTAACGAAGGATTATACATCGTAAGTGGGGTGAATGGACCCATTCTTGTTAGTGAGAGACATTTTACCCCAACGAAACAGATGAAAAAGAAAATATTTTTCACTTATTTTCCTGACATAAATTGAATATCAATTATGGTGAAAAATATTTATTTGCACACAATGAGCGGATAAGCAAGCCTTTTCTTCAAATTAAAGACCAGATTTTGGATCGCCTGAGCCTGCTGCTACAACTCCCATCCCTAATCCATTTGCTCTTGATTTATCCTGGTCGCTAGTTTCTCCAAAAGCAACTTTATCACCATCTAACTCCTTAACAAGTTCATCGATCTTGCTAAACTGATAGGGCCATCTTGCATTGTAGAGAAACTGACGCAGATCGAACCTGTTATCCTCAGGTGAATAGCTCTGCACAAAGACAGAGGAATATCAGTTTTTTTAATTACAATAATGGTTTGAAGTTCCAGATTTACAATGCAATACCTCAGCATGGTAAGAAGGTGTCAAGACGGTCATTTTGTGCCGATTAATGGAGTAGTACTTGAAGAAGTGTTTTACTTTATCAGCCACCTCTGATGGAGATAATCTCGACCCCCATCTGTAGCAGAGGTTCTGAAATCATGGATAAAAGCACCAGTAGATGTGAGACTTCAAATGCAATGAGTCAATTATAATACATAATAAGAAGTCCCAAACCAAACCTTAAACATTGACACTGGCCCACAGCGGAAGATCTTTCGCAGCCTTCCATAAACTGAGAGTTCCTCATATGTCATTCCCATGTCCACTTCATCAAGCTGTCTCATGCAGAATGGGCATTGGAATTAGTTTATCACTTGGATAGAAGCATACATATTAGAGGCAGAAGCATCAGTTTGAGACAAACACAGGCATGCGATTAAAGATCTATAAGATTACTGCTGTCTATAACGTGACAAATGATTATGGTTAATGAAAGTTCACCTGGCTGTAGTTGGAACGTATAGGCTCCAATTCAGCTGTTGGTGGAGCTGCTTCAATTTCTGCCAAGGAAGAGTAACCAAGATGGACAGCAGCCCATCGCAAGAATGCTCGAAGGTCCTGCTTACTAATACTTCCAATTGGATTTATATCTGCAGAGCTGCAATCATACTGCAAAAGACATGAAAAGTGAATTCCCAAAAGTAGATGGATCATTTCGATTGAATATTTTAACTATTGGTCATATCAACATCAAGCTCCCAGAACCAATTCACTTAATAGGAAAAACTGAATATATCTGATTTACAAAACTAGAAAAAGTGAAAATTCTACTCAAATTGTTAAACTATACTCCATACAGATCTGGGGTGATGGAGTAATCAATTTTACCAAGAAAAACAGTTCGCTTTAGAACTAAAAACATGGAATATCTGGATTCTAAGTTATTCAGTACCTTAGTTAGGTAACCACGCAACCCTTCATCCACATTAGAACTACCCAAAACGAGGTAGAACCCTGGTTTGCTGTGAACCCATGGCAAGAGCGAGGCTAACATAAATGCCAGCACCATCCTGATTCGAGCTTGAATATTCTGCAGTCCCAAGTTCTCAATGTTAGAACCCCCATCCACCTGCAAAATGGAAAAAATAAAAAGATATCATAAAGCTCACTCAGTCCCCAGCCAGGCAACTTTTTAATTTCAAAAAAAAAAAAAATTCTGGTATTCTTAAAATTATAGCTCCAGGAAGAAAATTAAAGCCAATGCTAAGATTTCATTGATCCTGAATCATCAATGCATAATCTGAGTAATTACTATACAGCACTCATGAAAGAAAATATGGAGGCAGTTCTTTTTCCTAAGCCATCCACTGGGGGCAGTTTATCTAAACATCATTTTACCTTATAACATGGTCGCTTTCCTGTAAGTGTTTGAAACAAAGATAATAGAGCAGAGACAACACCATCTATGCTAACATCCAGATGCCATGAACCAATCTCATCAGCTAGATCCTTTGCTCGCTTTTTTGTGTATTCAGAACTGAAGGGGAAACGAAAGATAAATCCAGTTACTACACTAGCTCAAGTTATTGCAACCAATCTAAGAATGAAACAATTTTATTAAGTAACAAGATAAAGTATCAGAAAGTTGGCTTCTGGCAATGGGACTCGTCAATATCTGAAATTCCTCCCAAATCAATCCCAGCAATCCTCTTTGGAGATTCACTGCATCTTTCTACTTGACAACCACTTTTAGACAGCAGACAAGCACAAAAAATCTGGTGTTTATACCAAATCCTAAAGCAATCAACGACATGAATTAACATAAAAGCCCATTAATATGGCTGAACTTGTTAAGGAATCTCTTGTTATGAGTTAACAATGTTATAGTTTTGCAACAAGTCAAGAGTAACTGTTTGGTCCTAAACAGAAATTTAAATGCTAGGAAATAAAGTTGGGAAAAAAAAAAATAACGATGAGCTTTACTTTCATGTTTCAAAATAACAAAATCTTCAGACCAGTCCAAAAAATTAGTTCCCAAGATTTAGTGATTTACATTCACTGCCAACTGATAATCCAGACAGCATCAAAGAAAATTTAACGGTTGCTATAAAAAATGCAAATTCCTACAATAGCATTGACAATACTGAGCCTGTGAGCCTGTCTGTAAAACAACTGTAACAACAACAAAAAGAAGATGAGCAGCAATTCTATGCACTGTACCAACCTGTTCTCAGACCCCATAAATACAGTATAAAATATTCGCTTTGCAAATTCTTTGCTGTCAGTAGGAAACTGCCCATCAGTATAATTCCCAATTCTTATTGCATCAGCTTTGACCTGTTCATCCCCTTCTTCAATTTCTGCAATCAAAATGCATAACCAACCAATGAAAAGTAATCATAGGATTTAGGGATGGCTGTTTCGAGTTCACACGACTGAAAGCATTTTGCACATAAATTTATGCTTGGTGGGCAGAGTAGATACTACCTCAAAACTCTTCTTAGTCCACTCCTAACAACCTCATAAACTAGAGCTACGTTTCATGATTAATACCAGCTAAAAACCTCTCCCAATATAATTATGAACTAAACATTCTCAATCTAATTCATTAATGTGCATAGTTGGGATTACCTAAAAGAATACCGTTTCACTTAGCTCTATCTATGCAATCCTGGATAGCGAGTTGGGTACTGTATTCAGCTCTAGGCAATTGGCAATTGGATGTTTGTATTGATAGTTGTGGCTAGTTAACTGGGCTACTTATGATCTCCTTCAGTAGTTGGAATTAGAACAAAAGGGTAAACTTAAAACAGTGAAACAGTTACATTGAAAAATCTGACCTTTTACAACAAGTTGGCACATGCAGCCAACAATAGCAGCCACAGAGGAGCTATCTGCTCCCCCAGAAAGAGGAAGCAAGAATCCAGAAGCTCCACTTCTTCTTAAATAGTCCCATAGCCAGCAACCAGGACCAAAGGCTATTTCCTCCTCAGGAGAGTGATAATTGATCTACAAATCATAAATCATGCCTAGTTCAATAAACTTAGATAGTTGACTCACAGGTTTCATAATCTAGAAAACTCGTTGATAGTCTTCAAAACTCAGGCGCTAACATCAAGCATTCCTGATTTACCAATAGTGAAGGACCAAGAGGAAACCTGAAGGGGGCTAGAAAGGGACATTTGCATGTTAAAAGGCTGACAGAGCTTGTATGGCACCAGGACTGATGATACTGTGTTTTTGCAACTTGCTTGTTCTTGAAAACTACTAATAGATCCTCTTAGACTAGCAACCTGCCATCAAGAAAGAGACTAAAAGCGTCAGAGCAAAATGCTCAAACATAAAACATGAAAATATAACAATATGGCAGCTTCTGAAAATGCTGCAAAATTCTATCAACAAAGCAAAATCAGCTGACAAACATATGTTACACAATGCTCTCTAATAAAATATTTCTGCAATCCATGAACACCCATATTCCAAAGGGGTGCAAAAGTATAGCATACCGCATCCAGATCCACTTGCGCAGTGACAACCTCAATATCCCTTAAAGAAAACTGTGAGCCTTGGACAACCACTTCTCCGTTCACAACAACGCACGAGCACCCATCTGTGACAAAAGAAATTTTAACCACAAATTTCAAACAATTTCTTTTTTAAAAACACACTAAAGCACTACCTAAAGAATAAGCAGATTTATTAAAAGTTGTAAGCATCAAATCATAAAAACCAAAATAAGTGCAACATATAAACTTCTATATGAAATTCAGGAGATATTTGATCTAAACAGAATAAAAGCAGTGTTAAAATTAAATGCAATCACCAAGATGCTAAGAGTATCTGTATACCGTAATAAAGGCGGCCACCATCACATCCTTGTTGATTACTGTACATGTATACTCCTCCACGAGTATGAGTAGCACCTATAAAAGCACGAAGACGAACATCAAGCTTTCTCAATTGGTGGTGACTTCCACTTGCATTCATAAACACTTCAACCCCATTGAGCGCAAGCTCAGCATGAGGAGGGATAGGGGTGAAAAGCTCTTCACAAACTTCAGCAGCAACAGCTCTGCATATGAATAAATGCAAATATTACCATTTAGTTGAAACAACCTATCAATAACCAAAAACAAAATCAATAATCATTATGAATACACTCACGCTGCAGTGCCTACATCCACCCTTAAATTATCAATCTAACCATAACTAAATCAAATTAAGAACAAAAAGAACCACCAGAAAGCCACTATCACTTACGTATCTAAAAAGCGCACGTATCCGTAACCAAAAGGCACTGATTGCTGTAAAACAGCCTCAGCAATTTCACTAGGGAGTTGAAAGTCCACAAGCTGATCTTTGTGTTTCCATGCTGTAAACCACCTAAGTTCCCTATAATTCCCATCATTTGCAAGCCACATTTTTGGACGAATCATAATAATCTTTCTATTAAAGCATAAAACTTGACAATTATAACGCTCTGATCCCTTAATTACAGGCATTCCTATACTACACAATATCCCATCTGTCCAATCACCAACCAAAATCTCTTTCAAGCACTCCCATCTGCAATCAAGATTCAAACTCTTACTATTAATTTCCAATTCAGCAACGTAAAAACACCATACAAACAAAAACCAGATCATGAAAATCTAAAAAAATAACAAACAGTGAAACTGACCCATGATTGATAGTGTCAAGTTCCAAGAAATGATCTTCACAGCCATAACCAGTGATTTCGAGCTCAGGGCCGAGTCTAATGACTGCACCAGCTTGTTTAGCTTGGGTTATTGACTCTTTTATGTTGTTTAAATTACAGTCAAAATCCATTGCCCACTGGTTCAAGTTACAAGTAGCTACCTTCAACAGCCTCATGGTGTTTTCAAATCCTAAAATCCAAGAAAACCCCTCAAGTGTCAAAATCCACTCGATAAAAACAACACCGAGGAGCTCAAAAATCTTAAAAAGAAAGGATGAAAGAATTTCAGTAATTTCTAGGTGTGATGATTGATGACAATGAGGTATTGGGTTGGATGGAGAAGAGAGGGATTTTTGGCAGCCTTGTGTTTGGTGTTTGGAATATTGGGAATTGGAATTGGATTCTATTCTGTTAATTTAGGATTCAGAGGGACTTTTGTGGTTTATATAGGAATTGAATGAAAGAAAGAGGGTGGGTTTTTTTGAATTCAATTTTTCTTTTCTTTTAGGCTATTGGGTTCTGGGCCTTCTGGCATTCCAGGATCCTTGGACGGGTTTGGGTGACTGACTTTTGTTTTGACACGTCAATCAATGTACGTGTCAACCTTAACTAAATTGACTTTGATCTACACCCTTTTATTTTCCCCATTCAAATCCGACCATTCATTTTGATTTTTTTTTACTGTTTATACTGATTGACATGTGATATTACATGAGAAACCGAGAGAATATGGTTTTAAACTGTTTTTTAAGTTATATATTTTTTTATTTATAAATATATTGAAATAATATTTTTTTTTATTTTTAATATGAAAATATTAAAAAAATTTAAAAATATAATTTTTTTTTTTCCATAACACTTTGCATCCGCAAAAACAAACAGGACTAAAAACTTCTTTAAACTTCGAGGCTTAAGAAAATCAATTAATTTATAATATTTTCATTATTTGACTTAACTCTATTTATTAAAAAATTAAAATAATATAATATTATAAATAATAATAAATCATAAAATCTAAAAAATAAATATTATAGATATAGTGGCAAGTAAAAATATTTTAAATAAATTTAACTCTTTATAAGTTTATTTTTCTTGCATTTCGATTCTTAAAAGTCAAAAACAAAAGAGAAAATCATAAAAAAAACACACAAAAAAAAAGTTATTGAATTGAACAATTTCAACCACCACTATAATTTTAATATTTTTTAGTTCATATTTAAAAAAATAATTGATATGATTTGTTATGAATTTAATTTGTTAAGAATTCAATGAAGTTGTTTGTTGTCTTTAATTATATCCGACAAGATAAATCGAGGCTTGAAGATTTTTTCAAAAAATATTTATATAATTAAAATGTATTTTGTGATTAGTAATTGAATTTTAAAGTTATGTATAATAGTTTTTTATTTATATTTGTAGATAAAAAAATTAAAATTTAGCTTTTAAAAGTAAAATAAACTTAACTCCTATTTTTCACCTACCAAATCTAAATCTAGCTCACGTGGTCAGAAAATATTCTAGATGACGTGTCCACAATAATAGTTTGAAAAAAAAGAGAGCAGACAACCTCCTTTAAAATAAATAAATAAATAAGAACCTAGGCGTGAAGACTTAGCTTTCTAGGCAAGAGAGCGCCTGGGATTTATGGTTTGGGCCAGGCACACAGGCTACAGCCCAATCACGCCTGATTTTTTTCCTCTTAAAATGGCCCAATTGCTTCTTCTTCTTCTTCTTTTCTTTTTACATTTTATAATAGAATTGCCTTCAAATAAATTTATTCAGCTTGTAAGGCTAAGCTAAGCACATCCATTAATATTTGCAAATGCAAACTTCCCGTATCTTTTAGAGAATCAGACGAGTTCAGTGGATTAAAGTTTTGTCAACCTATTGGTTTTCTTTTTATTCCATTTTCTTAAAGCATGCTGAAATTTTTTTTTACTCTTCTCAAATATCCCAAAAATAAAAAATATTTCAACCAAAAAGAATATTTCAAAAAAAAATTCAAAAAACATAATTGAAAAAATCACGAATTAGTGTTGAAATTGGAAATAAATATTGACAAAAGGGTTGAGATTGACTAATTAGAAAGCCAATGATAAAATTAGAAAAGATGAAGAAGATGAGGGGTCATTTGTAATACAATTAGGGATGAAGTTAAGAAAATAACGGTAAAATTGGATAACAATTGAAAATTAGGAAGCCAAGAACCAAATTGAAAAAGGTGTCAAAATTCAGGGATCCATTTTGATACAATCAGGAACAAAATTGAGAAGAAATTGAGGAAAGGATGGTGAAATTGGATAAAAAAATGAATATTTGAAAACCAAGAACCAAATTGAAAAGGATGTCAAAATTCAAGGACTCTTTTTATGCAATCATCGGTGAAAATAGAAAGAAAAAAAAGAAAATAAGGTTGAAATTGGCCCAATATCGAAAATCAGAAAGCCAATAACCAAATTGAAAAGACTGCAAACCCATTTTGACACAATTAGAGGTGAAAATGAAAAGAAATTGAGGAAAATAAGACTAAAATTAGTTGGAAATTAAAAATGGTAAAGCCAAGAACCAGAATATAAAACCAATGACTAAAATAAACAATTCAAGAAAAATGGAGGACCAATTTAAAAACATAAAACTTTCAAAACGACATCGTTTTGAATTTGACAAAAAAAAAAGTCTAAGTGAAATGATCGATTTTACATGAAGTAACATTGTTTCACATCCCAACCACCAAAAACAAATCACAAGCACACCATTATGGTGCATACCCAAACAATGTTTTTTTTTTTTTTTTAGCCTACATACACTTTATTTCCCTTTTCCTTTATCATTTCTTCAATGTCTCAGGCACATTTTAGTCCATTGTTTCTCTTATTCATAACACTCGTAAATACAAAGAAAAACATTATTATCTTCATGTGAATGTCTACCTCATACTCAACCTTTACACACAATAACCCTACAAAACAATACAAAATATAGTGTGAAAGGGCAACGCAATCATCTCGGTCATAGTGTCAACCATTGTAAAGGGTTCAGATTGACTTAAAGGGATCAATAGTCATGATCATACCACCAATAAGGGTTCTAGAATCTTCACCGTTGCCTATAATTAGAAAGGCAAAACAAGAAACAACGGGCCTCGAGTTAGAGAGAGAATAATGACTTAGAGAGAGAAACAAGAAAAAGATTGTTTTTGAGCTATAAATGAAGATGGTTTGAGATTAAAATGATCACATGAGAGAGAGATGAAGAGAAAAAAGAAGAAAAAAAAAAGGAGAGAATCTTAAAAAAGAGAGAAAATCAACAAAAACTAAATCAACCGGCGATGCAAAGACTATCTCTACCACTAATAGCTACCATTAGCCACCCAAGTAGCTCCTCCCTTGTCTAAAATCACCCCCCAATGTGAAATCCTAACTTGTTTCTTCATTTTTTTTTATCCAAGATTTTTGTATGACAGTTATTATTTATATATTTTTTATTTTTTAAATTAGAACCACCCTTATAGTTAATTTTTTTCATTTTATAAATATGTTTTGTTGCCTTTTTACGTATGCATATTTGTGAAAAAAATTCATTTTAAAAAAGCAACAACTTATTACTCATGAGATTATTTTATTTTATTTTTAATAGCATTTAAATACCATTCTTATCACTTTGTAAAGTTTTGTTGTCATGTTATTGCATACGCATGTATGAAAAAAAATATTTTTGAAAAATAACAACTTTTCACCCATGCATTTTTTTTTATGGTTTCAAATAATATTATTATCGTTTTTTAAAACTATGTTATCACCTTTTTATGTGTATATTTTTATGCAAATATTTATTTTTCAAATAAGAATAAAAATTTTATCCACAAGTTTCATCAAGTTTGAACTATCTTTTGATCAAAACTTGGTTTTTAAACAACTAGGAAAACATGTATCCTAGTATTTAGGAAACAATGAAAAATACATCAAAGAATTTTCATCAAGTTAACAACACTTTATGCTTGAACTTGAATTTTAAGAGTTAAGTTAATTAGTCTTTTAGTTTTAGATACCAATGTAAGCAACCTGATGCTTTTAAAACAAAAATTAAAAAAAATCATAAGTTATGAGACTCTGATTCAAGATCGAATTTTGGTTCGATAAATATCCATCGATAATAAATAATTTGTGAATAAATTTGAAAATAATTTAAACAATTAATAACACGTGTAGAATAAATTTAAATAAAAATACATAATTAAGATAATTTTTCACTTAAAAAGTTATAATAATAATGATATCTATCTTTCTTAAAACATAACTACCTTCTTTTTTAAATATCTGAAATTACTACATATTATAGAATTCTAAGTTTTTGTTTAAAACCAGTTGACGACACAATGTTTTCAATTTTCTCTTTAATTTCGAAGGTCACAAGTTCCCTTTCTGCTGACATAGTTTTTGTTTTTTTAGATTTAATTTTTATTAATAAATTTTTGATATTATTGCCGAAATCTCACTCTATCCCACTAAATACTAATCACGGATAAGACTGATGATTCATATCGTTATTAAATAGCCCACAAAATCCAAAATTGTAACCCTTGCTCGCCCACCTTACCCTGCCAATTTTGACTCCTCAATTTCTCAACAAGGGTTCAAAAATCTCTCCCAAGCTCCTTTTCCTTTGATTGATAATGGAAAACAGCAACGATAACATCAACACCGCCTGCACCTCCACCACCAACACCACCAACAGCATTGTATCGGTGGAGAATTTGAATAATGTAGCTAATTGGGTCAGCGCCACCGTGATCTCCGCCTTCTTTTCTTCCCTTGAACGCTTCTCTTGCGTCAATGTTTCCACCACAGATCCTGATGATGATGATGATGATCGCCCTCTCGCTCTCCCTACTAATCCTCACCTCCAACATGACGACGTAGCTAATCTCCCTGTTTGATCATCGGATCGGTATTTTCTTCAGTACCGCGTTAAGAAAATAAATAAATCAAGACTTGATTTTTATTGCTGGGCCTTTCTTTTGTTAGGGTTTCATGAAAACGTAAAATTGTGATATTGTGATCAATTAATTAATTACTACTGTGTTCGTTGATTGAGTGATCTCTTTTTCTTTGTTAATTGAAAATACTTTGTAGACCTTTGTTTTATTATAGCCAAATGTTGATAATATTAAACTATGTGGCAATGATTATTGTCCTCGTCGACCCAAGAATGGGCGTGAAAAAAAATAATTGTACGTTTACTTTTATTTTTTCAATTAGGATTAGTAGAAGAAATGGATAGACGTTGGTTTGGTGTTTTTGCCTGGTTTAGTAGAAGTTAGTGCGTTTATTACAGTCTGGGTGTTCGTAAACTTGTATTCATAGACAGAATTTAATTGGATTCTGATGCAAAACTTGTGTTCTACAAAGGAATCATCATAATAGAAGATCTTGTCATGTCACTAGTGATTTGAAGTCTCGTGAGAGCAGAATGTGTGTGAATTTCATGGATTTAAGCTGGCAGAAGCAACAGAGAACAAGGGGGGGACAATAGCATGTTAGGCTCTTGAACAAGGGTGGAGCTGCAGCATGTTAGGTTCTTGAATAATAACATGATGGGTTGTAGTAGAACATGATGAATAATCTCTATTTTGATGAAACATATATAGCTTCCTCCCCTTATGCATTGTAATGACCTTATGCAATGTGTTATTTTTCTATCATTATTGGTTTGGCTTGACGTGATGCGTTATTGGTTACACTAGGGTTTTTAGGCTTCAGTCTCTGCTGCAGTGAGAATGGGTTGGGCGCCTTGGAAATTTTATGATAACTTACTTTCCTCATTTTTTTTTCTTGACTACCAGTGAAGTAGAACAAGTCTTCTGAAGCTGTTACTTTTGACCTTGAGTTTAACTCAGACCACTCTGAAAACGAGGACAGTGCCAATGTAACAGTAATTCTACAGTAGCAATGCACTAAGTTCTGATTACTTGCTGAAGTGTTATGCAATAGGTTACCTAGTGAACTCTGCTGGCTGTAGGAGTCATTACTGTTGGTTTTTTTTCAATGAACTCCTTGTATGTTTGTGAGTTCTAGAGGAAAGGATTTTTCTATGCATAACTTGACCATTTTACCTTGGCCTGAACTACCCTACTCATGGAGCAGTTGTTATTGAGAGAGTTGGTTTTGATTGCATTATAAATAGGAAGGTTAATATTGTTGAAGTTCTAACGTATAACCCACAGGCTATTGTCTCCTTGGTCTGTTTGGAGACATTTGATAACATTGGAAAAATACTGGGTTCAGTCTACTATTTTATCTTTCTTATATAGCCTCTTGCCTCTATGTTTTATTTTTCATATTCACTTTAACTCACTCCTTTGGATGGTGTCATGTGAAAGGTTTATCTACACTGTAAACAGGTGTGTCTGTGTCATGTTTTCTTGGCATTACTCCAATGAAACAAGACACATTTTTGTAGAAGGAAAGAAACATAAAATTTGATGATTGAGGCTAAATATGATTTTCAACTAGAATACGTATTGCATTGCATTTCCTTGATTCAGCATTTCATTCCATCACTACTACAAACTTTTTACATCTCTCTCTTTCTCTCTCTCAACCTTGTATGTCCACCACGTTGCTAGTCTGGCCTGATGAAAAGTAATACTCAGTGAACACATTTGCTAATCTGAGCAGGATGCCAGTTTATGAATGTTTAACTTACCAGCATTACTCATCTTTGTACTCCTTCCAACAAAGCAGCATGACCATGCAATGGCAAATTATATACAACCTTGCTCTTGCCCCCTTCAAAGTCTTGTTCTTTGGCTGCATTATGGTTTGCTTTTGTGGGGAGGAAGTAGCTTTCTTTCCCTGGGAAGCTGACAGTTCCATGAACACGAGTCCTTTGGTTTTTGTGCACCACAACAACCACTTGTGCCCTTATCTGTCTCTTTTTATGAAGAGTTTCTTTCGTATAGGAGTCTCTTCAAGGAGTTACTGAAGTTCATTTCAGTTTTCTTTTGCAAGTCAGTATGTAATGGGTGCACTAACCTGAGTTACTGGCTCCGCTCAGCTTTTGCAGTCAACCTGGTAGCTGTTTATCTGCCTACTTCCCTGGTTTAACATCCAGATTTTCAGGGTATTTGTTTCCTGTATTACTCAAATCAGTGTTCTGTTCCAGGATGTGTTCCCTAAAAGACAAATTGATTACATAACCTCTAGACATATTAAGATTGTCTGCATGCAGTTTCTTTGAATGCTTCAGTTATATAAGCTTTTGGACAGCTGAATCACAATTAGCTCGAGTGAGGTGGGGTGTTGAGTTTACCCTTTCCCCCCCCTTCTCATGACTATTTCAGGACCTTTGTTTTCCATTTTGACCTGGTACAAAGTTTTTCCCTCTTGAAAGTGCCTTTGGTTAGTTACTCTGTAACGTACCTTGTTATTTATTTGTCTAGAGAATTTCTATGGTCATTCAATTTCCAATGCACCAACGTAAGATCCATCTTGGCTATTTTGGTGAAGTTATTTTTCATGGTGAAAAATGCCTATGCGAGGTGCAGAGTATACTTGTTTGCCTTTTGCAGCTTTCTCACTTGGACTCTGATGTGTGCTTCACAATTCATGTACAGAACAGAACCTTTCACGTACTCTTTTTATAATTTTTTTTCAATTACCAGATAGCTGTGAGTAATTGGGGTTACAATTATGTCCTCCCAGATTGAAACATCATATTCTCTTTCCACCAACCTCTTAGGAACTTGAAAATAATACTCCCAGGCTCCCAGCCATGTAAGCTGTTGGCTTTAGAAGTAACAGATTTCAATACCTGGAGTCGAGGAGGGGGTTTAGGGTTTAGGAAGACCCTGCAAATCATGTCGTAGTTGGATTTAGAAATTTGAGACATTAGTGCTGGAGGTGCCAAAAAAGCTATGTTGCTGGGAGGGGAACTATTCTGCTTATTATGTAGGTGAGCCAGGCACAAAAGGCAAACATATCTTGACGGTAAAGGCCTCTTGTTTTTATTTATTTAACTTGATTGAAAGGTAAAAATGAGACTCCAAATGCATTTAATTATACATTTAAGGCCGGTTCCAAAAAAAAGAACCCTCTTGTTTCACCGTTTTATTAGTTATTATTGAGTAGTTGGCTTAAATAATGAGTGAATTTACTTCGTGTTGGCATTTTGGATACAAATCTAAATTTTAAAGAGAAAGTACAACAAAAACAATCTTAAACTAGTTGAGATGAATCTCCGACACAGATATCACAACATGCTCATAAGATTACACTTGCAAGAATGAAAAGGATTGCATCATCATAAGGTCCATGTAGTGGGCATCGGTGGCAAAACGAGAGAGGCGCTATAGTGTGTTCTCCGCACACCATATGTTTTGTGTAAATTGTTCACTTTTCCTTCCTCTGCATGGAACTTCCACATGGATCTTAAATTATCTCCTTTTAGGCCTCAAAAAATAAGAAAGCCACTTTGCAGACTTGGGCCTTCGGCCCATATATCTACTATATATAAAAAACAACACGGCGTACTTTGTCATTCACACTGCGATGCCATTGGTGTTTAGGGTTAGGGTTGTTCCTTCTCCTTTTTTTTTTTTTTTCAATTATGATCGCAGTTTAGGTATATCCAAGCCGAAACTGGGTTCTTTTCTTTCTTTCTTTCTTCTTCTTTTCTTTTTTAAAAACAGAGCTCCGATGATGAGCAAAAGAGAAGATATAATATACCTTGATGTCGTTCCAATTTCTGAAGCTTTACAGCTTTGAATGTGTGGAATTGAATACGAAACTCTGAGGAGCTAGCTTTGTAGTCTGTACGTTTTCTTGGGCTGATTGTAAAAATCTCTGTGAATGAGAGTTTCCTTATTAACTATACTAAGTCAAGACGCTAGGGAGATTGATCAAGTGTTTTTAACCCAATGCAGCAATTTCTGGAACAAAATAATCAAATTCCACCTGCTTCTCGAGACATTGAATACGTTTTTTTGGGTTAGTATGCCCAATTGCTAATTTAAAGGAAAAATGAACCAATTTTCATTTTTCGTTTTCAGCGAAGCAGACAGGTGCGAGGCAAGACTGGATTGCTTGAATCTCTAGCATTTCAGGTTAGGGATTAATCTGCTATTAGAATATACAATTTTCTAGTGGCAGGGCCAGATTTCTAAGCCCTTTCCGTTTGATTTTGTACTGCCTATTCATTTTCCTGCTGCTCAAGTCATTACGGTAGATGCGGAGATTCATAATTTCAGATACAATCGTGAGATTCATAATTTCAGATACAATCGGTAAAGCGATCAAGTGAGATGATACAAATGATGCCTAAGTTCCACCGGAAAAGATGTACCATGGATAATATGAAGTTAGCCAGAATATACCTGAATATAGTTAAAATCGGCAACTAGAGGCTACCTACTTGTGGCTTGTCTCTGTGAATTGTCTCTGACCTGTGTCCTTTATTGTTTGCTTGAAATTATTAAAGGCAGCCACGGTTTTCGGTACATGCTCTGGTTAGAAAATCAACATCATATATAAATTTGTGGCATCACATGATTGGTTAATTACTTTTGAAAAGCAACATTCATGTTGGTCACGTATAAATTTGTGGCATCACATGATTGGTTAATTACTTTTGAAAAGCAACATTCATGGTGATTCACTGTATTCGGTTGATGTTTAGGATGTGGGATTGATTGCTATTTAAAGTTTTTTTTTTAAAAAAATATATATTAAAATATTTTTTTTTATTTTTTAGAAATTATTTTTAACATCACTAAATTAAAATGGTAAAAAAAAACAAAAAAAAATAATTTTAAACAAAAAAAATCAAAATTTAGAAAATACGATTTCAAATACGTTCCTAAACAACCTCTCACGACTGCTTAAGTACACATTGGATGATACACAAACAAACAAACAAATTAAAGTAAATAAATTTCTTTTGATTATAATTACATTAAATTATCATGGACTAATTATATATTTGTATAATAAATAGGAACATGAACAAGGCATGATGTATAAAAACTTCGGATTGGAATGAGTTTTCATAGTTGTTGATAAAAAAGTGAAAAAACTTCAAACAAAATATGAGCTTTTTATGGTAACATTCTGGCCGATGAAAATAGATCTTTGTCTAGTTTGATTTGGTTTGGTTTGAGTTGTTTCTGAGAAGCTAATATTCGTTAGAACAAGAAATACTCCAATGCTTAAATGAATAAATGTAAAAGCATAGAATAATGTATACAAAATAAAAAAAATGAAGTTACAGGGAGTGTATATTTGAGTATAATGGCTAGAAATTATATAATGTCATGGTTTTGTTTGGCTTTTGTATGACTAGAACTTGTGTGGCATGCATGGCTGGCTTTTTATAACTATCTATATGTGGCCAAGGATGAGATCCCTATTTTTGCCCTATAATTGAGTGTATTTATAAACCTATGTTTTGGAATTTCTTAATGGAGTAAGAGAACAAATCATTGATGGAGAAATTAATGTGTTACCATTGGCTAGTCATGATGGTCTTTGATTATTGTGTCATGTCATGGTTATTGTGTTATGCATATTATTAGTGGAAATGTTAGTGATGGGTAGTGTCATTGGCATCTGCACTACATAGCAAAACTCACATGTGTGTAGAAAAAATTATGTGCATGAAATATTTGTGTGTACGACTCTTGGAAACCTAAAAAATATATAGAAAGGTGTGTTAGGGCAAGATTTGATAGACTAGGTTATTATCAAGAGTTGGGCTAAAAACTCCATATTCTAGACTGGAATTTTAGGTTGGGATTCTAGCTGTTTGGGCTTGAATTTCTTTTTAGAAAAACTTTGCACCATTAATTGCATTATGGATCGATGGAGTGATTTGGCTGACCAATAATTGGTGAAGTGACGGGGTGGTTTCCATTTTCTCATATAAAAACAAGTCTCCTATCAAAATAGGGGCCCTCTGATACTTAAGTTAGTAAATGTAAGAAGAGAGAAGCATGTGAGTAGGAGAATAATATGAGAAGTAGAAGAAAAAACATTTAGAGATGCGAGCAAGAGAAAATGAAGAGCAATGTGGCTTTATAGCCTTATATGCTTTTTTTTTTTTTTTTTGCTTTGAATGGAGTTTTATTCCTTGTGTCCTGAATAACCTCTTTATCTAGTGACTCGAGGTATTTATAGACCTTGGTCATATATCCTTGCCTCGTAGAAAATGAAGTAATGATGGAGAACAATTACTTTTCCTAGCCCGTGTGTCAATTTTTATGCTTTAATGTGCCATTATTGAAAAGATTATGCTCACAAGTGATTGGCGAGAGAGGTAGGTGCTATTTGAGAAGACATATTAGTAGGAAATAATCATTAATGAGAAAAGTAGGCATCATATTGATAGTTTACGAGTAAGTCAGGGAGAGTGTGACACCAAATTAACTTTCTTAGAGCTCGCCACTTTATATTGTGGTGCATGGTAATATGTGGAAATTTTCATGGCACTGGGTTAAGGCCTAATATCTTTTTGGGGTCAGGTCAAAACATGAATGAATATGGTTTTTTCGTTGGACATGTACTGTCAAATTTGAACTTGAAATTGGTGGCGACGCGTGCTCCTCATGTGTTGCTGCTGGAACTTAATAACGACTCAAAAAATGCTGGGTTTTGGGTCAAGTTGATGGTTTAGGTGTTCTACCCTCTTTAAGGGATGATTTAAGGCTGATTTGCTATGGTTTTGGATGAAAATTTTGTGGGATTTTTTGGTAAGTTTTTTTTAGGTTTTTTTGTTTGGCTGGGTTTTGGTGTTGATGTTTTGAACGATAATAAAGAAGACAAATCAAGAGAAAGGGTTATTATTTTGGATTTGTGGTGGCTTGGATTAAGTTTTTTAAGATTAGGCTGTTGTTAAGATGATGGTTGTGGGTTATGTGGTGGCTAGACAATAAAGGTTGTTGCTGTGTTTTAGCTATGAAAGGAGGAGGTATCTATTTGTGCGAAGCTGAGATGAGGCCGACGATCTACTAATGACTGACGAGGTAAAAGTTAATAGTGACTAGGTTTTAAGCCAATAGTCGTGAAGGGCTATGTGTGGTGGATGAGATTTTGATGGTGAGACAAGAACTGCTTGAATGGTGAGAGGGGAGTTGGATGGCTGATGAAGGTAGTGTTGTGGAAGCTATGATGAGAGGGAGGGGAAGATGAAGGGATAACTGTGTGTGTGTGTGTGGGAGAGCAGGGAAGAAGATGAAAAAAAATAAGGGTTAGGTTTATTTTTGGTTCCATGTATTTTCACTCTAGTATTTTCTTATTTATTTTTTTGGGTTTTTTCTCTATGTCTCTTCTCTAACAAAATCTTTAAACAGGTCTATTTATAAACTTTTCATTTGATATCTTTTTACCCATCTTACTCCTCTTAACTCTTATATTTTAATTTTACCTGCTTATCTTTTTACACTACTTAATTTTTTTTTAATATTATCATTTCAAAACCCTCAAAACAAAAAAAAAATAATTTAATATATTTTCAAATAAAATACATTTAAAAACAAAAAACTATTATACAACCACGCACTCACAAAATTGCTGAAATATTTTATCCAAGTAGCGGCACAAAATTGATGCCCCCTAGAATATTTTGGTGCCAAATATTCATTAATGACAAAGATGTTTCGGCAGTAAAAGTCACCTCACATGATGCATGTGAATGATTGAATATGAAAAGAGATCATAGCCTATTTTGTGTGTCTAAAGAATCTTGCATAGGTGGGTGTGATTTTCAACTCCAAAATATTTAAGGCTCACTTTTGTCCTATTTTTTTTAAAATGCTTGAAAATCAAAGGCTACGAAGATTAAATTTAATTATCGCGACAACATTGTTGCCTTAACTGCAAAAAATGTGCTAATTTTTAAAATAAATTTTCTATTATATTATTTCTCCAAGACAATTTTGAAACTTTCCTCCTTTAAAAAAAAA
>Ga0307510_10000088_pt1 | contig 69071 bp, 57 predicted proteins | sample 12_EM_MG_FD_207224 | JGI IMG/M metagenome (GOLD analysis project Ga0307510, IMG submission 207224) | Populus trichocarpa ectomycorrhiza microbial communities from riparian zone in the Pacific Northwest, United States - 12_EM | ecosystem: Host-associated > Plants > Roots > Unclassified | place... | reverse complement strand
GAGTACTACGAGTTCTCGCTGGTGCGCAAGGCGCTGGCCGAGCGCGAGGTGCTGCTCAAGAGCGCGCCGCACATCATGTGGCCGCTGCGCTTCGTGATGCCGCACGACCCGAACGACAAGACGCTGCGCCCGGTCTGGATGATCCGCATCGGCCTGTTCCTGTACGACCACCTCGCGCGCCGCGAGGTGCTGCCCGGTTCCACCACGGTCGACATGCGCCGCCACCCGGCCGGCCAGCCGCTGAAGCCGCTGTTCACCAAGGGCTATGTCTACTCCGACGGCTGGGTCGACGACGCGCGGCTCGTGGTGCTGAACGCGATCGATGCGCAGCAGCGCGGCGCGACCGTGCTGACGCGCTGGCGCTGCGTCGATGCGCAGCGCAGCGCGACGCATTGGGATGTGACGCTGCAAAGCGCGAGTGGTGAGTTGCGCCAGGTGCGCGCGCGCGCACTCGTGAATGCCGCCGGCCCGTGGGCCGCGCAGTTCCTCGCCGAACACGCGCATGTGCCGCAGCCCAAGTCGCTGCGGCTCGTGAAGGGCAGCCACATCATCGTGCCGAAGATGTTCGACCACGACCATGCCTACATCTTCCAGAACCCGGACAAGCGCATCATCTTCGCGATCCCGTACGAGGGCGAGTACACGCTGATCGGCACCACCGATGTGGAGCACCACGGCGCCGTCGGCGAGGCCCGCATCTCGACCGAGGAGACCGCCTATCTGTGCGAACAGGCGAGCCGCTATTTCGCCAAGCCGGTCACGCCCGCGCAGGTGGTGTGGACCTACGCCGGCGTGCGGCCGCTGCTCGATGACGAATCAGGCGATCCGTCTGCCGTGACGCGCGACTACCTGCTCGATCTCGACACGAACCAAGCACCATTGCTGACGGTGTGGGGCGGCAAGATCACAACCTTCCGCCGCCTTGCCGAAGAAGCCGCCGACCTGCTCGCCGCGACCATGGGCACGACGCGCGGCGCGTGGACGCACGGCGCGTCGCTGCCCGGCGGCGACCTGAGCGCGTGGATAGGCCCGGCGCAGCGGCCCGACACCGATTTCGCGCGCTTCGCGCAGGCCGTCGCGCTGCGCCATCCTCAGTTGCCGCCGGCGCTGTGCAAGCGGCTCGCGTGCGCCTACGGTGCGCGCGTCGAGCTGGTGCTGAAGAGCGGCGAGCTCGGTGCCGAGGTCGCGCCAGGGCTGTTCGAGGCCGAGCTGAACTACCTGTTCGAGCATGAATGGGCGCGCAGCGCCGACGACGTGCTGTGGCGCCGCAGCAAGCTCGGCCTGCACTTCACCGAAGCGCAGCGCGCCGCGGTCGCGCAATGGTGCGAACGCCACTGGGCGCACGCGCCCGCCACGGAGTCGACATGGAACTGACGCTCGAACGCATCGAGCAGAAGGTGGGCGCGCAGACCCATCTGTACCCGCTCGACCTGACGCTCGTGCCGCGCGCCGTCACGGTGCTGCTGGGCGCGACGCAGGCCGGCAAGACCACGCTGATGCGCGTGATGGCCGGGCTCGACGTGCCGTCGAAGGGCCGCGTGCTCGCCGATGGCGTCGATGTCACCGGCCAGCCGGTGCGCCAGCGCAACGTGGCGATGGTCTACCAGCAGTTCATCAACTACCCGTCGCTGACGGTGGCCGACAACATCGCGTCGCCGCTGAAGCTGCGCGGCGAGGCGAACATCGGTGCGCGCGTCAACGAGCTCGCGGCCAAGCTGCACATCGAGCCGTTCCTGCAGCGCCTGCCGGCGGAGCTGTCGGGCGGCCAGCAGCAGCGTGTCGCGCTGGCACGCGCGCTGGCCAAGAACGCGCCGCTGATGCTGCTCGACGAGCCGCTCGTGAACCTGGACTACAAGCTGCGCGAAGAGCTGCGCGACGAACTCTCGCAGCTGTTTGCCAACGGCCAGTCGACCGTCGTCTACGCCACCACCGAACCGACCGAAGCGCTGCTGCTCGGCGGCTACACCGCGGTGCTCGATGGTGGCGAGCTGCTGCAGTACGGGCCGACCGCGGAAGTGTTCCGCCGACCCAAGTCATTGCGTGTCGCTCGCGCGTTCAGCGACCCGCCGATGAACCTCGTGAAGGCGATCGCGCACCCCGGCGGCATGCTGCTGCAGGGCGGCGTGTCGCTCAGCGTGGCGCTGCCGGCCACGCCCGATCCCGCGCTCACGCTGGGCCTGCGCGCGGGCGCGCTGCGCGTGCATGAACGCGCCGGCGATGTCGCCTTGCCCGGCAGCGTGGAGCTCGCGGAGATCGCCGGCTCCGACACATTCGTGCATGTGCGCACCGCGATCGGCGAAGTCGTCGCGCAGCTCACCGGCGTGCATGTGTTCACGCTCGGCGAATCGATCACGCTGTACCTCGATCCACGGCAGGCCTATGTGTTCGACGCACCCGGCAACCTGCTCGTCGCTCCGAAGGCAAACTGACATGGCCCGCATCGACCTCGATCTGGCGCACGCCTACAAGCCCAACCCGCAGCGTGACGAGGACTACGCGCTGCTGCCGCTGAAGATGACCTTCGACGACGGCGGCGCGTATGCGCTGCTCGGCCCGTCGGGCTGCGGCAAGACCACGCTGCTCAACATCGTCTCCGGCCTCGTCAAGCCCTCGCACGGCAGTGTCAAGTACGACGGCGTCGAGGTGACGACGCGCACGCCGCAGCAGCGCAACATCGCGCAGGTGTTCCAGTTCCCGGTGATCTACGACACGATGACCGTGGCCGAGAACCTCGCGTTCCCGCTGCGCAACCGCGGCGCGTCCGCCGCCAAGATCAAGGAGCGCGTCGGCCGCATCGCCGAGATGCTGGAGATGAGCAAGCAGCTCGACATGCGCGCCGCCAACCTCGCGGCCGATGCCAAGCAGAAGATCTCGCTCGGCCGCGGCCTGGTGCGCGAGGACGTCAGCGCGGTGCTGTTCGACGAGCCGCTCACCGTGATCGACCCGCACCTCAAGTGGCAGCTGCGGCGCAAGCTCAAGCAGATCCACCACGAGCTGAAGCTGACGCTGATCTACGTCACGCACGACCAGGTCGAGGCGCTCACCTTCGCCGACCAGGTCGTGGTGATGACGCGCGGACGCGCGGTGCAAATCGGCAATGCCTCGCAACTGTTCGAGCGGCCGGCGCACACCTTCGTCGGCCACTTCATCGGCTCGCCGGGCATGAACTTCCTGCCGGCCGCGGTCGTCTCAGGTGCGCCGGCGGGCGCGGCCAAGCTCGGCGTGCGGCCCGAATACGTGACGCTCGCGGCGCCCGGCGAGGCCGGTGCGGTGCAGGCCGTCGTGACGCAGGCGCAGGACATCGGCACCTACTGGCTGATGACCGCGCAGCTCGCCAGCGGCGGCCCGCTGGTGCGCGTGCGCCTGAGCGCCGAACAGCGCGCGCCTCAGGCCGGCGACACGGTGTGGCTGGGCCTGCGCGGCACCCACACCTGCTACTACGACCAGAACGAGGAGCTGCTGGCATGAAGCCCGTCAACCAGAAGGCGTGGTTCCTGATCCTGCCGGTGATCCTGTGCGTGGCCTTCTCGGCCATCCTGCCGCTGATGACGGTGGTGAACTACTCGGTGCAGGACATCATCTCGCCGGAGCGCCGCGTGTTCGTCGGCACCGACTGGTTCAAGTCGGTGATGCGCGACGACGAGCTGCTGGAGGCGCTCGTGCGCCAGATCGTGTTCTCGCTGTCGGTGCTGCTGGTCGAGATTCCGCTGGGCATCGCGCTGGCGCTGTCGATGCCGGCCAAGGGCTGGAAGTCGTCCGCGGTGCTGGTGCTGGTGGCGATCTCGCTGCTGATCCCGTGGAACGTGGTCGGCACGATCTGGCAGATCTACGGCCGCACCGACATCGGCCTGATGGGCGCGGCCATCGCCAAGCTCGGCATCGAGTACAGCTACACCGGCAGCTCGCGCGATGCGTGGCTCACCGTGCTCGTGATGGACGTGTGGCACTGGACGCCGCTGGTCGCGCTGCTGTGCTTCGCCGGGCTGCGCGCGATCCCCGACGCCTACTACCAGGCCGCCAGCATCGACGGCGCGAGCAAGTTCGCGGTGTTCCGCTACATCCAGCTGCCCAAGCTGCGCGGCGTGCTGATGATCGCGGTGCTGCTGCGCTTCATGGACAGCTTCATGATCTACACCGAGCCCTTCGTGCTGACCGGCGGCGGGCCCGGCAACGCGACCACCTTCCTGAGCCAGTACCTGACGCAGAAGGCGGTCGGCCAGTTCGACCTCGGCCCGGCCGCGGCCTTCTCGCTGATCTACTTCCTGATCATCCTGCTGCTGTGCTTCATTCTCTACAACTGGATGCAGCGCGTCGGCACCGCGGACAAGGAGACGACGCAATGAGCCTCCACGTTCACTCCGTTCACTGCCCCCCGAGGGGGCGTGCAGCGCCCTTCGGGCGGCCGGGCGAGCGCTGCCATGGATGAGCGCCGCCTGAAGAAGCGCGTCTTCTTCCTGATCGCCTACCTCGTGTTCGCGATCCTGCCGGTCTACTGGATGGTGAACATGTCGTTCAAGACGAACGAGGAAATCCTCAGCGTCTTCTCGATGTGGCCGCGCGCCTTCACCTGGGACAACTACAAGGTGATCTTCACCGATGTGTCCTGGTATTCGGGCTACATCAACTCGATGATCTACGTGGCCATCAACACGGTGATCTCGCTGCTGGTGGCGCTGCCGGCGGCGTATGCGTTCTCGCGCTACAGCTTCCTCGGCGACAAGCATGTTTTCTTCTGGCTGCTGACCAACCGCATGACGCCGCCGGCCGTCTTCCTGCTGCCCTTCTTCCAGCTCTACACCACGCTCGGGCTGATGGACACGCACATCGCGGTGGCGCTCGCGCACCTGCTGTTCAACGTGCCGCTGGCGGTGTGGATTCTCGAAGGCTTCATGAGCGGCATCCCGCGCGAGATCGACGAGACCGCGTACATCGACGGCTACTCCTTCCCGCGCTTCTTCCTCACCATCTTCATCCCGCTGATCAAGGCCGGCGTGGGCGTGGCGGCGTTCTTCTGCTTCATGTTCAGCTGGGTCGAGCTGCTGATGGCGCGCACGCTCACGAGCGTGAACGCCAAGCCCATCGTCGCGGTGATGACGCGCACCGTGAGCGCCTCCGGCATGGACTGGGGCGTGCTCGCCGCGGCCGGCGTGCTGACCATCGTGCCGGGCGCGATCGTGATCTGGTTCGTGCGGCACTACATCGCCAAGGGTTTCGCGATGGGCCGCGTTTAACAAGGAGTTGCCAACATGTTCGAGTGGATGGCATGGACCGCGCCGGTCGCGGTGTTCTTCTGCTGCATCGTGCTGATGCTGGTGGGCATGACGGTGTGGGAGCTCAAGTCGCCCACGGTGGAGCGCAAGGGCTTTCTGCCGCTCACGACGACGCGTGGCGACCGGCTTTTCATCGGCCTCCTGAGTGCGGCCTACGTGAACCTGGCGTTCGTCGCGCTGAGCGAAAAGATGATCACCTGGTTCGGTCTCGAGAACGAGCCGTCGGTCTGGATCAGCTTTGTCATCTCGATGTTGCTGCTGGGTCTGATCATCCGCAAGGGATAGTTTTTTCTCTCTGCAAAGAGGCAGCCGGTCAGTCCTTCCCAGCCGGCCTGTCGTGACGTCAATGGGAAGCACCTGAGGAGACGAACATGAAATTGCGCTTGAACGCTGTGGCCTTTGCCGCTGCCGCTCTGGTCATCGGCCAGGGCGCATGGGCCGACGAAGCCGCGGCCAAGAAATGGATAGATGCCGAGTTCCAGCCGTCGACGCTGAACAAGGATCAGCAGATGGCCGAGATGAAATGGTTCATCGAGGCCGCGAAGAAGCTGCAGGCCAAGGGAGTGAAGGAGATCTCGGTCGTCTCGGAAACGCTGACGACGCACGAGTACGAGTCCAAGACGCTGGCCAAGGCGTTCGAGGAGATCACCGGGATCAAGGTCAAGCACGACATCATCCAGGAAGGCGATGTGGTCGAGAAACTGCAGACCTCGATGCAATCGGGCAAGTCGATCTACGACGGCTGGATCAACGACTCCGATCACATCGGCACGCACTACCGCTACGGCACGGCGCTCGCGCTGACCGATCAGATGGCCGGCCCGTGGAAGGAATACACCAACCCGGGTCTGGACCTGAAGGACTTCATCGGCACCAGTTTCACGACCGCGCCGGACGGCAAGATGTACCAGCTGCCCGACCAGCAGTTCGCCAACCTGTACTGGTTCCGCGCCGACCTGTTCGCGCGCAAGGACCTGCAGGACAAGTTCAAGGCCAAGTTCAAGTACGACCTGGGCGTGCCGCTGAACTGGAGCGCCTATGAAGACATCGCTGCGTTCTTCAGCGAAGACGTGAAGACCATCGATGGCAAGCCGATCTACGGTCACATGGACTACGGCAAGAAGGACCCGTCGCTGGGCTGGCGCTTCACCGATGCCTGGCTGTCGATGGCAGGCGCCGCCGACGTCGGCATCCCGAACGGCCTGCCGGTCGACGAATGGGGCATTCGCGTGGCCGACGACAAGTGCACGCCGGTGGGCGCGTCGGTCTCGCGCGGCGGCGCGACCAACTCGCCGGCCGCCGTCTACGCGCTGACGAAGTACATCGACTGGATGAAGAAGTACGCACCGAAGGAAGCCACCGGCATGACCTTCGGCGAATCCGGTCCGGTGCCGGCGCAAGGCCAGATCGCGCAGCAGATCTTCTGGTACACCGCGTTCACTGCCGACATGATCAAGGCCGGCCTGCCGGTCGTGAACGCCGACGGCACACCGAAGTGGCGCATGGCCCCCGGCCCGAACGGCCCGTACTGGAAGCAGGGCATGCAGAACGGCTACCAGGACGTGGGCTCGTGGACCTTCCTGAAGTCCAACGAACCGAATCGCGCCGCGGCCGCCTGGCTCTATGCGCAGTTCGTGACGGCCAAGACCACCTCGCTGAAGAAGTCCATCGTCGGGCTGACCTTCATCCGCGACAGCGACATCCGCTCCGACTACTTCACGCAGAACGCTGCGAAGTACGGCGGCCTGATCGAGTTCTACCGCAGCCCCGCGCGCGTGGCCTGGACGCCGACCGGCAACAACGTGCCCGACTACCCGAAGCTCGCGCAGCTCTGGTGGAAGAACGTCGCGGTGGCCGTCACCGGCGAGAAGACCCCGCAGGCCGCGATGGACAACCTGGCCAACGAGATGGACGACGTGATGGGCCGGCTGCAGCGCGCGGGCATGGCGCACTGCGCGCCCAAGCTCAACCCGAAGGGCGACCCGAACAAGTACCTGTCGGACAAGGGTGCGCCGTGGAAGAAGCTGGCCAACGAGAAGCCGCAAGGCGAGACCATCGCCTACGACACGCTGCTGAACGCGTGGAAGGCGGGTAAGGTGCGCTGATCCGGCCATCTGCCTGAGCTCCGCCTGAGCTCTGCGCCCTGCCGGTCCTCGCGATCGGCAGGGCGTTATTCTTGGTCCCGGATGAACATCACCTTCCGCTGCGATCCCGCGCTGTTCGAGCTGCTGCCGCGCCCGGTGCCGGCCAAGGCCGCGCTGCCGGAGTGGCTGCGCCAGATGGCGCCGCGCGTGCCGTCTGCCGTGCACGGCCGCGCGATCCGCACCGTCAAGCAGTGCCCGCCTTTCGTCGATGCGATGACGCACGGCTTCATGGTGCTGCTGCCGTGCGACGTGCACGTGGCCGACGGCCAGTTCAGCTGGGATTGGCCGCTGCCGGCGCTGACGCTCGCGGGCCATCCGCGCGCGCCGCTCAGCTTTCATGTGCCCGAGCAGATCGCCGGCTCGCCGCTCGCGCATGGCACGCAGTCGGCGATCAAGTTCAACAGCTTCTGGACCATCGAGCTCGAAGATGGCTGGTCGCTGATGGCGGTGCATCCGGTGAACCGCGACGACCTGCCGTTCCGGCTCGTCACCGGGCTGGTCGACGCCGACCGCTTCAACGAGGTCGGCATCAATTTCCCCGCGGTCTGGACGCAGCCGGCGTTCAGCGGCACGCTGCCGCGCGGCACGCCGATCGCGCAGTGCTATGCGGTGCCGCGCGAGGCGCCGACGCTGGTGTGCGAGCCGATGTCGGATGCGCAGGTGCGCGGCTACGACGCGCTCGCCACGCAGATCATGAGCGGCCCCGGCGTGTACCGAAAAGGCTTTCGCCGCAAGCCCGCGGCCGGCGGCTGAATCAGGCCGCGCGCAACGCAGCGCGCAAGGCGTCGAGGTCCAGCCAGAGGCGGCCGTGGTTGGGCGTGGCCAGCGCGTGCGCGATGCGACCGAAGCTGTCTTCGCGGCGCCGGAACGCGCGGCCATAGGCGCGCATCGCCTCGGCCATCTCGCCCGCATCCTGCAGCGCGATGCCGAGGTTGACCTCCGCTTCGACGCGCTCCGGCGCGAGCCGCAGCGATTCGCGCAGCGCCTGCGTTTCGCCGGCGAGGTCGTGCGCCGCATGCCGTTGCAGCGACAGCGCGAACCACGCGTCCGCGGCCGCACGGAGCGTGGGCGCATGGTCAGGCCGCAGCACGAGGCTGGCCGTCGCCGAGTCGACCGCGGCCGCGGCATCGCCGCGCTGCAGGTCGATCACCGCGAGCAGCTGCAGCACTGCCGGATGCGGCGCATGCGCGGCACGCGCCTGCTCGCACAGCACACGCGCGCGCTCGGGCTGGCCGGCGTTGACCAGGCGTATCGCGAGGCCGAGCAGGTCTTCTATCGAGGCGGTGGCGGGTGTCATGCGGGCAGGTCCTGGCGCCGCATTGTGGCAAGTTGCCGGGGGCTGGTGCGAGCGGCTATGCTGAGTGCCCGCCGCGCCTGCACAGTTCTCGTCGACACCTCGCCTCATCCGTATGCACACACCAACAGCTTCCCCCGACACCCGCACCGACCACCACGCCAACACCGAGGCCTGCGACGTGCTCGTGATCGGCGGCGGCCCGGCCGGCTCGACCGTCGCGGCGCTGCTGGCCACGCAGGGCCGCAAGGTGGTGCTGGTCGAGAAGGCGCAGCATCCGCGCTTTCACATCGGCGAATCGCTGCTGCCGGCCAACGTGGGGCTGTTCGAGAAGCTCGGTGTGCGGGAGCAGGTCGAGAAGATCGGCATGCCCAAGTTCGGCATCGAGTTCATCTCGCCCGACCACGACTACCGCACCTACCTCGAGTTCGCCGAGGCCTGGAACAAGGACATGCCTTATGCGTGGCAGGTGCGCCGCTCCGAGCTCGACGAGGTGCTTTTCCGCCACGCCGCGGCGCGCGGTTCGGCCACGCTCGAGAACTGCCGCGTGCGCGACGTGAGCTTCGACGCCGACGGCGCCACCGTTCAGGCCGAGCTCAGCGGCAGCGACGGCGCCAAGACCGCGAAGACCTGGCGCGCGCGTTTCGTCATCGACGCCTCGGGCCGCGACACGCTGCTCGCGAACAAGATGCGCATCAAGGACAAGAACCCGGCGCACAACAGCTCGGCGCTGTTCGGCCACTTCACGAATGCGCAGCGGCTCGAAGGCAAGAAGGAAGGCAACATCAGCATCTGCTGGTTCGAGCACGGCTGGTTCTGGTTCATCCCGCTGGCCGACGGCACGACCAGTGTCGGCGCGGTCTGCTGGCCCTACTACCTGAAGTCGCGCACCAAGCCGCTGAAGGAATTCTTCTACGACACGATCGCGCTGGCGCCGGGCCTGGCCGCGCGCCTGAAAGACGCCACGCTGGTCGACGATGCGGTGCACGCGACCGGCAACTACTCGTACATCGCGCGGCACTGCACCGGCGAGCGCTACCTGATGCTGGGCGATGCCTACACCTTCATCGACCCGATGTTCTCGACCGGCGTCTACCTCGCGATGAACAGCGCCTTCACCGGCGCCGAGGTGGTGGCGACCTGCCTCGACCGCCCCACTGAGGCGGCCGCCGCACGCGCCGCGTTCGAGCACACGATGCGCAAGGGGCCGAGCGTTTATTCGTGGATCATCTTCCGCGTCACGAACCCGACGATCCGCGACATGTTCATGCACCCGAAGAACACCTTCCGGGTGAAGGAGGCGCTGATGTCGATGCTGGCCGGCGACATCTTCGGCAAGACGCCGATCTGGGGCGCGCTGCGGATGTTCAAGGCGATCTACTACATGGTGTCGATCGGCAACTTCAAGCGTTCGTTCGAGGGCTGGAAGCGGCATCGCGTGAACATCCGCGACATGGGCCCGCTGCGCGGCGAAACGATCACCTCAGAACAAAAGTAGCGTTCAGCGCCGCTTCGGCACCGGCGGCCAGGCGCGCATCGCGGCTTCCACCGTGGCCATCAGGCTGGCGCGCGTGGCGCCGTCCTTGGCCTGCATCGACATGCCCTGGTAGATCGTCGAATAGAAGTTCGACAACGCCTTCGCGTCGGTGTCGGCCGCCAGCTCGCCCTGCGTGATGCCGTGCTGGATGCGCGACTTGATGCCGGCGATGGCCGCGGCGCGGCGCTTGGTCAGCGCGGTCTGCACGCGTTCGGCGGCGACCGAGCAGTTGGTGGTCGCCATCACCACCATGCAGCCCTTGGGATGACACGGCCGCGTGAGTTCGTCGGCCGCCTCGCGCAGCCAGCGCTCGATCGCGCCGCGTGCGGTGGGTTCTTCGGCGAGCGCGCGCGGGCCGGCGCTGCCGGGGCCGAGCGCGTAGCGTTCGATCGCTTCGAGGAAGAGCTTTTCCTTGTCGCCGAACGCGGTGTACAGGCTGGGCGGCGTGATGCCCATCGCGCTGGTGAGGTCACTGATGGAAGCGGCCTCGTAGCCGCGCTCCCAGAACACATGCATCGCGTTCTCGAGCGCGGCATCGCGGTCGAACGACAGCGGCCTGCCGCGGGCTTTGGGCGGCGCCTTCGGTTCCGCCAGGGTGGGGGCCGATGTCTCTGTCGTATTTTTCATAGTGATCGCTATTAAATAGCTTGACCTGCTCTTGCGAGTTGGCTACATTGTGCCACATGTCGTAGTGATCGCTACGAATATTTAGTTCCCCGATTTACAAAGCGAAAGCCTCGGAACCCCCGGGGTGAGCCGCTGCTTTGCCAGAAGGATTCATCATGCCGAAGAACACACAACCCCGTGCCCGCAACCTGTGGGTCGCCGGCACCGCCCTCACGGCCGTGAGCGCCTTGGTCATGGCCGTCTTCACGCTGCGCACCACCTCGGCCGAGGCGACGCCGTCGGCCGCGCCCGTCGCCACGCCGGTGTCTGTCGCGACCGTGGTCCAGAGCGACGTCGCGACCTGGGACGAGTTCTCCGGCCGGCTCGAAGCGGTGGAGCGCGTCGACATCCGTTCGCGCGTGGCCGGCACGGTGCAGTCGGTGCACTTCCGCGAAGGCGCGCTGGTGGCCAAGGGCGATCTGCTGATCACGATAGACCCGGCGCCGTACGCCGCGGATGTCGACCGCGCCGAGGCGCAGGTCATCGCGGCACAGGCCCGCGTGTCCTACAGCCGCAGCGAATACGAGCGCGCCAAGCGGCTGCTCGATGAGCAGGCGATCGCGCAGCGCGAGTTCGACGAGCGCAACAACGCGCAGCGCGAGGCCGACGCCAACCTGCGCGCCGCGCAGGCCGCGCTGCAGACCGCCAGGCTGAGCCTGGGCTACACGCAGGTGCGCGCGCCGGTCGCCGGCCGCGTCGGCAAGCTCGAGATCACGACCGGCAACCTGGTGGCCGCCGGCCCCGGCGCGCCGGTGCTGACCACGCTGGTCTCGGTGAGCCCAATCTACGCCAGCTTCGATGCCGACGAGCAGATCGTGACGCGCGCGCTGCACGACGTGCAAGGCACCGGCAAGAACGCCGGCGCGCGTCAGGCGCTGGAAACCATCCCGGTGCAGATGGGCACGGCCGCGACGCCGGACACGCCGTTCACCGGCCACCTGCAACTCGTCGACAACCAGGTCGACGCCAAGAGCGGCACGGTGCGCGTGCGAGCGGTCTTCGACAACAAGGACGGCAGCCTGATGCCGGGCCAGTTCGCGAAGCTGCGCATGGGCCAGGTCAAGAGCACGTCGGCGCTGCTGGTGAACGAGCGCGCGGTCGGCACCGACCAGAACAAGAAGTACGTGATGGTGATCGGCAACGACAACACCGCGGCCTACCGCGAGGTGACGCTGGGCGCGCATGTGAACGGCTTGCGCATCGTCACTGCGGGCCTGAAGCCGCAGGAGCGTGTCGTCGTCAACGGTCTGCAACGCATTCGCCCCGGTGCGCTGGTGGCGCCGCAAGCCGTCGGCATGGAGCTGAAGGCCGAAGCGAAGACGACCGCCGCCACGCCCAAGTCCTGATTCGAAGAGGCCCGAACCCGAAAGCCCCGCCATGAACTTATCGAAATTCTTCATCGACCGGCCGATCTTCGCCGGCGTGCTCTCGCTGCTGGTCTTCCTCGCGGGTCTGATCGCGGTGCGCACGCTGCCGATCTCGGAATACCCCGATGTCGTGCCACCCTCGGTCGTGGTGCGCGCGCAGTACCCGGGCGCGAACCCGCAGGTGATCGCCGAGACCGTGGCCACGCCGCTCGAAGAGGCCATCAACGGCGTCGAGAACATGCTCTACATGAGCAGCCAGGCCACCACCGACGGCCTGATGACGCTGACCGTCACCTTCAAGCTCGGCACCGACCCCGACAAGGCGCAGCAGCTGGTGCAGAACCGCGTCGCGCGCGCCGAGGCCCGGCTGCCCGAAGAGGTGAAGCGCCTGGGCGTCGTGACGATCAAGAGCTCGGTCGACCTGACCATGGTCGTGCACTTGCTGTCGCCCAGCGGCCGCTACGACATGACCTATCTGCGCAACTACGCGGTGCTGAACGTGAAGGACCGCCTTGCGCGCGTCGACGGCGTCGGCGACGTGCAGCTGTTCGGATCGGGCGATTACTCGATGCGCGTCTGGCTCGATCCGCAGAAGGTCGCGCAGCGCGGTCTCTCGGCCGGTGATGTGGTGGCCGCGATCCGCGGCCAGAACGTGCAGGCCGCGGCCGGTGTGGTCGGCGCATCGCCCGGCGTCTCGGGCATCGACGTGCAGTTGTCGATCAACGCGCAAGGCCGGCTGCAGAACGAGGAAGAGTTCGGCGACATCATCGTGAAGACCGGCACCGACGGCGCGATCACGCGGCTGCGCGACATCGCGCGCCTCGAGCTCGGCGCGGCCGACTACTCGCTGCGTTCGCTGCTCGACAACAAGGACGCGGTGGCGGTGCCGATCTTCGCGGCACCCGGTTCGAACGCGATCGCGATCAGCAACGGCGTGCGCGCGACCATGGCCGACATCAAGAAGGCGATGCCCGAAGGCGTCGACTACGAGATCGTCTACGACCCGACGCAGTTCGTGCGCGCGTCCATCGAATCAGTGGTGCACACGCTGCTCGAAGCGATCGCGCTCGTCGTGCTCGTGGTGATCCTGTTCCTGCAGACCTGGCGCGCGTCCATCATCCCGCTGCTGGCCGTGCCGGTGGCGGTGATCGGCACCTTCGCGGTGATGAAGCTGTTCGGCTTCTCGATCAACGCGCTGAGCCTGTTCGGGCTGGTGCTGGCAATCGGCATCGTCGTCGACGACGCGATCGTGGTGGTCGAGAACGTCGAGCGCAACATCGAGTCCGGCCTCACGCCGCGCGAGGCCACCTACCGCGCGATGCGCGAGGTCTCGGGGCCCATCATCGCGATCGCGCTGGTGCTGGTCGCGGTGTTCGTGCCGCTGGCCTTCATCAGCGGCCTGACCGGCCAGTTCTACAAGCAGTTCGCATTGACGATCGCGATCTCGACGGTGATCTCGGCCGTCAACTCGCTGACCTTGTCGCCGGCCCTCGCGGCGCTGCTGCTGCGCGGCCATGACGCGCCCAAGGACGCGCTGACGCGCGGCATGGACTTCGTGCTCGGCCGCTTCTTCCGCCGCTTCAATCGCGTGTTCGCGCGCGGTGCCGGCGCCTACAGCGGCGGCGTGAAGCGGGCGATCTCGCGCAAGGCGATCATGTTCGGCGTTTACGTGGCGCTGGCCGCGGCCACCGTCGGCCTGTTCAAGCTCGTGCCGAGCGGCTTCGTGCCGCCGCAGGACAAGCAGTACCTGATCGGCTTCGCGCAGCTGCCCGACGGCGCCACGCTGGACCGTACCGAAGAAGTGATCCGCCGCATGGGCGACATCGCGATGAAGCAGCAGGGCATCGAGCATGCGATCCAGTTCCCGGGCCTGTCGATCAACGGCTTCACGAACAGCTCGAACTCCGGCATCGTGTTCGTCTCGCTGACCGACTTCGACAAGCGCAAGAGCGCGGACCAGAGCGCCGGCGCGATCGCCGGCCAGTTGAACCAGAAGTTCGGCGCGATCCAGGATGCGTTCGTCGTGATGTTCCCGCCGCCGCCGGTGCAGGGGCTGGGCACGACCGGCGGCTTCAAGCTGCAGCTCGAAGACCGCGGCTCGCTGGGCATCAAGGGGCTGGACGATGCGGTCAAGGCCTTCATGGCCAAGGCCTACCAGACGCCCGAGCTGGCCGGCATGTTCTCGAGCTGGCAGGTCAACGTGCCGCAGCTGTATGCCGACATCGACCGCACCAAGGCGCGTCAGCTCGGCGTGCCGGTGACCGACATCTTCGACACGATGCAGATCTACCTCGGCAGCCTGTATGCGAACGACTTCAACAAGTTCGGCCGGACCTACTCGGTTCGCGTGCAGGCCGACGCGGCCTACCGCGCGCGCGCCGAAGACGTGGGCACGCTGAAGGTGCGCTCGCTGAGCGGCGAGATGGTGCCGCTGTCGGCGCTGATGAAGGTCACGCCCACGTTCGGACCCGAACGCGCGATGCGCTACAACGGCTTCCTCACCGCCGACATCAATGGCGGCGCCGCGCCCGGCTATTCCACCGGCCAGGCGCAGGACGCGATCAAGCGCATCGCCGCCGAGACGCTGCCGCCTGGCGTGAGCTACGAGTGGACCGACCTCACCTACCAGGAGATCCTCGCCGGCAACTCCGCGCTGTGGATCTTCCCGATCGCGATCCTGCTGGTGTTCCTGGTGCTCGCGGCGCAGTACGAGAGCCTGACGCTGCCGCTGGCGATCCTGCTGATCGTGCCGATGGGCCTGCTCGCCGCGATGACCGGCGTGTGGCTGAGCGACGGCGACAACAACGTCTTCACGCAGATCGGGCTGATGGTGCTGGTGGGGCTGAGCGCGAAGAACGCGATCCTGATCGTCGAGTTCGCACGCGAGCTGGAGTTCGCCGGGCGCACGCCGGTGCAGGCCGCGATCGAGGCGAGCCGCTTGCGGCTGCGCCCGATCCTGATGACCTCGATGGCCTTCGTGATGGGCGTGCTGCCGCTCGTGCTGGCCACCGGCGCGGGCGCCGAGATGCGCCATGCGATGGGCGTCGCGGTGTTCTTCGGGATGATCGGCGTGACCGCGTTCGGCCTGTTCCTCACGCCGGTGTTCTATGTGCTGCTGCGCCGCATGACCGGCAACCGGCCGCTCAAGCTGCACGGCGACGTGCCCGCGCTGGGCCACGCCGGCGGCGGCACCGGCTTCGCGGTTCAACCTACACCGGCCGCGCCGCGCGGCCCGCACGAATGAGCTCGCTGACTGGGCTCCGTTCACAGGACGACATCATGAAGAACAAGACACTCTTCTCTGCCTCACTCTTTTCTGCGCTCACGCCACTCGTCGCCGCGTTGCTGCTGGCCGGTTGCGCAAGCACCTCCACCTTCGTGCCGACAGCCGCCCCCGCGGCACCGGCCGCATTCAAGGAAGCCGGCGACGGCCGCTGGGCCAACGCAGCGCCGGCCGAGGCGCAGGCGCGCGGCCGCTGGTGGGCGGTGTTCGCCGACCCGGTGCTCGACGGGCTGGTCGAGCGTGCCGACCTCAACAACACCAGCATCCAGGTCGCTGCGGCACGGCTCGCGCAGGCGCGCGCCCTCGTGCGCAGCGCCGATGCCGACCGCCTGCCGCAGATCGGTGTGGGCGCGGGCGCGCAGCGCGCCAACAACCTGGTCGCCGGCAGCAACGCGCCGGCCACCGTGCTGAGCGCCGGCGCGAGCGCGTCATGGGAGCCGGACCTGTTCGGTCGGCTCGCGAAGGCGAGCAATGCGGCGTCGCTCGATGCGCAATCGCGCGAGGCCCTGCTGCAGAGCACGCGCCTGGTCGTGCAGTCGGATGTCGCACAAGCCTACTTCGTGCTGCGCGCGCTCGATGCAGAACGCGCGCTGGTGCGCGAGACCGTCACCGCCTACGGCGACACGCTGCGGCTGACGCAACGCCGTTTCGCCGCGGGCGACGTGGCCGAGCTCGACCTCGCGCGCGTGCAGAGCGAAGTCGCGGCGACGCAGTCGCAGGCGCTCGCGCTCGACCGCCGCCGCGCGCAGCTCGAGCACGCGCTCGCGGTCCTGCTCGGCGAGGTGCCGTCGTCGTTCACGCTGGCCGAGGCCGAGTGGCGCGGCGCGCTGCCCAACGTGCCGGCCGGCATCCCGAGCACGGTGCTGACACGCCGGCCCGATGTGGCCGCGGCGCAAGGCTCGATGCTGGCCGCGCAGGCGCGCGTCGGCGTGGCGCGCGCCGCGTGGTTCCCGGACGTGGCCCTCACCGCCAACGGCGGCTTCGCCTCCAGCGATGTCGGCGACCTGTTCAAGTGGTCGGCGCGCAGCTGGGGCGTGGGCGCGCTGCTGAGCCTGCCGCTGTTCGACGGCGGCCGGCGCGAGGCCGGCGTGCAGAACGCCAACGCAGTCTGGGACGCCGCGGCCGCGAGCTACCGCGAGCAGGTGCTGGTCGCGTTCCAGGATGTCGAGGACCAGCTCGCCGCGCTGCGCCTGCTGGCCGACCAGGCCGGCGCGCAGACGCAGGCGGTGGACGCGTCTGCGCGCGCCACGGTGCTCTCGAACTCGCGCTACCGCAACGGGCTGGTGAGCCAGCTCGAGTTCCTCGACGCACGCCGCAGCGAGCTGACGAACCGGCGCCAGGCGGTGCAGGTGCGCGCGGCGCAATACCAGGCCACGGTCGGCCTGATCCGCGCGCTGGGCGGGAGCTGGAGCAGCAGCGGGCAGAGCTGACCGCAGAGGCCTCGCCGTGGGCTGGCGTGCCCACGGCGAGGCCCGCCGCCACGCGCGAATGCGTGCGCCCGGCTGGCGTGTCGTTCGACTTGAGCGACACTGCCGGTCCGATGTTCAAAGCACCTCTGTTCACGGGCGTCTCGTTCGCCCTCGCCGCCGGCCTGATGTGGGGCCTCGTGTTCGTCGGCCCGCTGCTGCTGCCCGAGTACCCCGCCACGCTGCAGTCGTTCGGTCGCTACCTCGCGTTCGGTCTGATCGCGCTGCCGCTGGGCTGGTTCGACCGCGACAAGCTCGAGCTGCTGTCGCGCGCCGACTGGATCGAAGCGCTCAAGCTCGCGCTGGTCGGCAACATCGTCTACTACCTGTTCCTCGCGAGCGCGATCCAGCGCGCCGGCGGGCCGCTGCCGACGATGATCATCGGCACGCTGCCGGTCGTGATCGCGATCACCTCGAAGCTGCGCCGCGCCGCGCCCGGCGCACGCGCCGAGGCGCCGCTGGCGTGGCGGCGGCTTTGGCCGTCGCTGCTGCTGATCGGGCTGGGCATCGCGCTCGTCAACCATGTCGAGCTCGATCGACTGAAGGCCGAGCCGAACGCCGACATGGCGCGCTACGCGCTCGGCGCGCTGCTCGCCGTCGGCGCGGTCGCATGCTGGACCTGGTACCCGATCCGCAACGCCGAATGGCTGCGCGCCCACCCCGACCGCAGCCCGCGCGGCTGGGCCACCGCGCAAGGCCTGATGACGCTGCCGCTCGCCCTCATCGGCTATGCGCTGACGTGGCTGTGGAGCGCGCTCAGCGGCGATGCGTTCGCGATGCCTTTCGGTCCGCGCGTCGCGGACTTCCTGCTGCTGATGTTCGCGATCGGCCTGTTCGCGTCCTGGCTGGGCACGCTGTGCTGGAACGAAGCCAGCCAGCGCCTGCCGCCCAGCCTGGCAGGCCAGCTGATCGTGTTCGAGACCCTGGCCGCGCTCGCCTATGCCTTCGTGCTGCGCGGCCGCGCGCCGCAGGCCGAGACCCTGATCGGCGTCGCACTGCTGATCGCCGGCGTGGTGTGGGCCGTGCGCACGCAGCCGAGCGAGAGCGCGGCGGAGGCGCATCCGAATTGAGGTGAGGGGTGCGGAACGACAGCGGCGCCTGCTTCATTTCGCGCAACGGGACGTTGTCGCTCCTGTGGCGTCCGCGGGAAGTCACACCAGTGACAAGGCCGCAATGGCTTACCCGACGTCACGAAAGCGAACGATGCATCGCTTCTGACCGCCGCGCTGAGCGATGTAGCGCGAGCATCTGGCGCGGGCCAGATCACCGAGGGCGGCGCCGACGTCGGCAAGCCGACCCTCGTCAGCGCACGTACGGCGCGTCCGGCAATTCGTTCGGATTGGCCTCGCCCGGCGCGAGGGCGAAATGTTGGGCGAGCAGCGCATCGACCGCGTCGATCGCCTGGTTCAGCCCGGCCTCGAACTGACCGGCCTTGAAGGCCGCGCCCATCGTCGCGGTGAGGCCTTGCCACCACGCGGCATCGGCATGCCGCGCGACGCCGCGGTCGGCGACGATCTCGATCGCGTGATCGGCCAGCAGCAGGTAGATCAGCACGCCGTTGTTGTGCTCGGTGTCCCACACACGCAGCTTGCCGAACATCATCACCGCGCGCTCGCGCACCGGCGCGGCGCGGCGCACATAGCTGAGCGGCAGACCGGCCTCGACGCAGACGCGGATCTCGCCGCTGTGGCGTGTTTCGCTCGCCGCCACGCGCGCCTCGATGCGCTGCAGCGCGCCCGCGCCGAGCAGGCGTTTGGCGTCGGTCTCGTCGAGCCGGCGATGCTTGAGCAATCGGAGCAGCCAATGACTCATGGACACTCCCTGTGTTGCGGCGGGGCGCAGCGCGCGCTGCTCATCACCAGCTCCCCGACGCGCCGCCGCCGCCGAAGCTGCCGCCGCCACCGGATCCGAAACCGCCTCCGCCACCACCGCCGAAACCACCGCCACCGAAGCCGCCGCCACCGCCGCCCCAGATGACCGGCCCGCCACGGCCGAGGCCGCCGAGCCGGCTGCCGCCCATGCCCATCACGCCGACGAGGAACAGCGCAACCAATCCTGCGCCGCCGGCGACCAGCAAGCTCGCGGTCAGCCACCAGCCGATGCCGCCGACCGCGCCGCCGGTGAGCAGCGCGCCGAACTTGCGGCCGAAGATGCCGGTGAGCACGGCGCCAACGATGGGCACGCCGACGAACAGGAAGATCGCGAGGTCCTGGATGTCGAAGCCGGCGCCGGCGCGCTTGGCGCGTGCCGCGGTGCTCGAAGGCGGCGGCAGGGCCTCGCCGGCGATGGCCTTGTCGAGCCGGTCGATCGCGGCGTTCAGCCCACCCGCGTAGTCGTTGGCCTGGAACGCGGGCTTGATCTGCTCGCTGATGATGCGGCCGGCGAGCACGTCGGGGATGGGTCCTTCGAGCGTGCGCGCGACCTCGATGTTCACGCGACGGTCGTTCTTCGCGACGATCACGACCAGGCCATCGCCCACATCGCGCCGGCCCACCTTCCAGGCGTCGGCGACGCGGTAGCCGAAGGTCGCGATGTCTTCGGGCTGCGTGGTCGGCACGATCAGCACGACGATCTGCGCGCCGCGCTGGGTCTCGATCGCGGCGAGCTTGGCGGTGAGTGCCGCGATCTGCGCGGGCGTGAGCGTGCCGGTCTGGTCGATGACGCGCGCGCTCAGCGGCGGCACCGGCAGCACCTGCTGCGCGTGCGCCAGCGCCGCGACGACGGCGAGCGCCGCGGCGGCGTACAGGGCGAGCAGGCGGCGCATCAGCGCAGCGTCACTTGGCGGCAGACGCCGGCTTGTCGAAGCTCACGCTCGGCGGCACCGAGATCTGCGCCTCGTTCTGCACCGTGAAGCTGGGCTTGGTCTTGTAGCCGAACACCATCGCGGTCAGGTTGCTCGGGAAGCTGCGCGCGAGCACGTTGTACTCGGCCACGGTCTGGATGTACTTGTTGCGCGCGACGGTGATGCGGTTCTCGGTGCCTTCGAGCGTGACGCGCAAATCCTGGAAGGCCTGGTTGGCCTTGAGCTGCGGGTACTGCTCGGCGACCACCATCAGCCGGCTCAGCGAGCTCGTGAGCTGGCCCTGCGCGGCCTGGAATTTCTCGAACGCCGCCGGGTCGTTGATCAGCTCGGGCGTGGCCTGGATGCTGGTGGCCTTGGAGCGCGCCTCGATCACCTTGGTCAGCGTGTCCTGCTCGAAGCTGGCCTCGCCCTTCACGGTGGCGACGATGTTGGGGATCAGGTCGGCGCGGCGCTGATATTGGTTCAGCACGTCGGCCCAGTCGGCCTTCACGCGTTCGTCGAGCGACTGGAAGTTGTTGTAGCCACAGCCCGACAAGGCCAGCGCCGACAGCAGCACCAGACCCACCGCGCACAGGCGCGACCAAGAGAGCGTGAGAGTCATGTTCTGTTCCTCCGAAGTGACGGGGCGATCCTACCCCGCGCGCCCGAGGTGCGGCCAATCGCCGAGGATTCAATGCGCGGGCTTGACGACGCGTTCGCTACAGTGCTTGCATGAACCTGCTGAACCACGCGCTGCACGCGGGCCACGCCGAACCGCCGCGCAAGCAGGTGCCGACGCCAGCACGCGCACTCGTGGCCGGTGGCGGTGGTGCGCTCGGCTCGGCGGTGCTCGAGGCCTTGCTCGCGCGCCACCCGTTCGCGGGCGTGCGCGTGCTGGCCACGCGCGCGCTGAGCACCGCGATGCAGGGGCTGGAGCCCATCGTCGTGGCGTCGCTGGCCGACGCGCCTGCCCTTGGTGCCGCGCCGATCGCCGACACAGCGCTGATCGTGTTCGACCGCGCGCGTCACGCGAACGGGCGCGAGCTGGCCTTCATGCGGCCCGCGCCCGACGAGCTGCCGGTGCTGGCGCAGTGGCTGCATCGACGCGGCGTGCGCAGCCTGATCGTCGTGATGCCGCATTCGGCGGCCAAGCTGCCGGACGCATTGAAGCGCGGCCTCGCGAACCTGGACGAACACGCGGTGTCCACGCTCGGCTTCGAACACCTCGTGTTCGTGCGTTCGGCGCAGGCACCGTCGGACGATCCCGCCGCGCGCTGGCCGGAGCGCCTCGCGAACGGGCTGCTCGCGCAGCTGCGCATCATGGTCCACAGCTCGAACCAGCCGGTGCGCGCGCGCAAGGTCGCGCAGTTCGTCGCCGAGCTGGCGGCGCGGCTGCCGGCCAGCGCGCCCGGCACGCGCGTCGTGCCGCCCGAGCTGGTGTGGCACGCGTCGCAGCTGCGCGACCCGGCAGCGCTGGTGCGTGCCTGGCTGAACGGCGACGAGCTGCCGGCCGTCAATCCGAAGCAGATGCGACTGTGAAGCGCGGCGCCTCGGCCGGCGCGGCGTTGTCGCTGTCATCGGCGGGCACGGTCGTCCACGCGACGAGCAGCAGCGCGGCGAACACCGACGCGGCAACGCACACCAGCACGCGGCCCGCTTCGGTCAGCGGCAGCACCGGCGCGCGAAAGCGCCACGAGTAAATGAGAACACGCATCCGAGCACTCCTGTGTCGCCGCATCGAGAGGGCGGCGCGGAACACAGCATCGCGCCGGCCCGCGAAGCGAGTTCGAAGCCTGTGTGAAGTCAGCTCGAAGCCGGCGGCGGCTCGTCGGCCAAGGGCAGCGACAGCGTCGCGCGCGCGCCGCCGTCGGCGTTCTTCAGCGAGACGCGGCCGTGGTGCAGCTCGGCGATCTCCTTGACGAACGACAGGCCCAGCCCGGTGCTCTTCTTGTTCGAGTGCGGCCGCGCGAGCGAGTAGAACTTCTCGAACACCTTGGCCTCGGCGTAGTCGGGAATGCCGGGGCCCTGGTCCTGCACGATCGCGTCGACGCTGCGGCCGCGGCGCTGCAGCGCGAGCGTGACAACGCCATCGCGCGGCGAGAAATCGATCGCGTTGTCGACCAGGTTGGCGAAGGCGCGGCGCAGCAGGAAGACATCGCCTTCGACGCTTGCCGCGTCGCCGGCGCGCAGCTCGACGCGCACACCGCGCGCCGCACCGCTGGCGCGCGCGCTGGCCATCACCTCGTCGAGCAGCGCGCGCAGGTCGACCGCCGTGGTCTCGTGCAGTGTGCGGCGCGATTCGAGCGCGGTGAGCTCCATCATGCGATCGACGAGTTCCTGGATGCGCTGCGTCTCGCGCACGATGTTGCCGACGAAGCGCGCGCGGTCGGCCTCGGGCATGCTCTCCTGCAGCAGCTCGGCGGCGCCGCGGATCGCCGACAGCGGGCTCTTCACCTCGTGCGTCAGCGTCTGCACGTAGTCGGCCACGTAGTTGCGGCCGGCGAGTGCGTCGCGCATCTCGTCGTAGGCCGCGCCGATCGCGCCGAGCGCGCGCCGGCCCAGCCGCGGCAGGCTGAACGAGCGCTGCGCGCGCACATAGCGCACATAGTCGGCGATCACGCCGAACGGCCGCACCAGCCACACCGACAGGATCACCACCAGCAGCAGCACCGCGACGACCGAGGTGGCGCCGACCAGCAGCGTCTTGCGCCGCGCCGCGTCGATGAACTGGCCGAAGCTCTGCACCGGCTTGCCGACGCTGACCGCGCCGATGATCTCCTCGCCCACCCTGACCGGCGCGGCGACGAACATCACCGAGGTCTTGGCATCGCCCGGCACATCGGGCGTGGCGCGCGCGCCGTACTGGCCTTGCAGCGCGAGGTGGATGTCGCGCCATTGCGAGTGATCCTGCCCGACCTTGGCGCCGAGCGAATCGAACACGACGCGGCCGGCGCGGTCGACCACCGTCAGCCGCAACTCGACACGGCTTTTCTCGACGCCGTAGATGTCGGCGCTGAAGCGCTTGGCGTAGAGCACGTCGAACACCGGCCGCAATGCGTCGGGCTGCAACACGCCGCCGGACGAATGCGTCTCGACGATGGTCGCGAGCAGCTGCGCCGTCTCGACCATCGACTCCTCCGCCGACTCGCGGTAGCGCGGGTCGATGTCGGCGAGCTGGCGCTGCATCAGCAGGCCAACGCCGAACGCGTAGGCGAGCAATATCCCGATGAAGATGCGGGTGCGTTTTGTCAAGGCGCGGCCGGCAGGTCTTCCGCCAGCGCGTAGCCGCTGCCGCGGTGCGTGCGGATCGGCTCGAGCTGCGGCGCGATCAGCTTCATCTTGGCGCGCAAGGTCTTGACGTGCGCGTCGACGGTTCGGTCCAGGCTTTCGGTGGCGTCGTCCCACACGCGTTCGAGCAGCGCGTCGCGCGAGAACACATGGCCGGGCCGCGAGGCGAGCGTTTTCAGCAGGCCGAACTCATAGCGCGAGAGTTCAAGCGCGCGGCCGTAGAAGCGGATCTGGCGCCGGCCTTCGTCGACGCTCACCGGCGGCGGCAGCGCCCCAGTGGCAGGCGCTGCGGCGGGCGCGGCAACGGGTCGTGCGGCACGCCGCAGGATGGAGCGCACGCGCGCCACCAGTTCGCGCGGCGAGAACGGCTTGGGCACGTAGTCGTCGGCACCGAGTTCGAGGCCGACGACTCGGTCGATCTCGTCGCTGCGTGCGGTGAGGAAGATCACCGGCACTTCGGCGTTGATCTCGCGCAGGCGCTTGAAGACCTCGAAGCCGTTGCTGTCGGGCAGGCCGACATCGAGGATCACGAGCGCCGGCGGCTGCGCGCGCAATTGCGTGAGCGCGTCTTCGCCGGTCGCGACCCAGGCCGGATCGAAGCCTTCGGTGCGCAGCGCGTACTGCAGCGTGTCCGCGATCCCGGGTTCGTCTTCGACGATCAGAATGCGCGACTTCATTCTGTTGGTAAAAAACCTTCGATCGACAGGTAGCGCTCGCCCGTGTCGTAGTTGAACCCGAGCACCGTGGCGCCGGCCTTCAGCTCGGGCAGCTTCTGCGCGATGGCCGCGAGCGTGGCGCCCGACGAGATGCCGACCAGCATGCCCTCTTCGCGCGCGGCGCGGCGCGCCATCTCGCGTGCGGCCTCGGCTTCGACCTGGATCACGCCGTCGAGCAGTTCGGTCTTCAGGTTCTTCGGGATGAAGCCCGCGCCTATGCCCTGGATCGGATGCGGGCTGGGCTTGCCGCCGCTGATGACAGGCGACGCGGCCGGCTCGACCGCGTAGACCTTCAGCTGGGGCCACAGCTTCTTCAGCACGCTCGCACAGCCGGTCAGGTGGCCTCCGGTGCCGACGCCGGTGATCAGCGCATCGACGCCGTCCGGAAAATCGGCCGCGATCTCCTGCGCGGTGGCGCGCACATGCGCGTCGATGTTGGCCGGGTTCTCGAACTGCTGCGGCATCCAGCCGCCGGGCGTCTGCGCGAGCAGCTCGGTGGCACGCGCGATCGAGCCGTTCATGCCTTTCTCGCGCGGCGTGAGCTCGAAGCGCGCGCCGTACGCGAGCATCAGGCGACGCCGTTCGATGCTCATGCTGTCGGGCATCACGAGGATCAGCTTGTAGCCCTTGACCGCCGCCACCATCGCGAGGCCGACGCCGGTGTTGCCGGAGGTGGGCTCGATGATGGTGCCGCCGGGCTTCAAGGCGCCGCTGGCCTCGGCCGCCTCGACCATGGACAACGCGATGCGGTCCTTGATCGACCCGCCCGGGTTGCTGCGCTCGCTCTTGATCCACACGTTGTGCGTCGCGCCGAACAAGCGGTTGACACGGATGTGCGGCGTGTTGCCGATGGTGGCCAGGATGCTGTTGGCGCGCATGTATCTCTCCTGTGACGAGCGCAAATTATGGGCGCGATAATTGGGCGATGTCTGCCCCTCTGCAAAACGACAGCTTCCTGCGCGCCTGTCTGCGCCAGCCCACCGACCACACGCCCGTCTGGCTGATGCGCCAGGCCGGTCGCTACCTGCCCGAGTACCGCGCCACGCGCGCGAAGGCCGGCAGCTTCATGGGCCTGGCCACGAACCCCGCCTACGCGACCGAGGTCACGCTGCAGCCGCTGGAACGCTATGCGCTCGATGCGGCCATCCTGTTCAGCGACATCCTCACCGTGCCCGATGCGATGGGCCTGGGGCTGAGCTTCGCAGAGGGCGAAGGCCCGCGTTTCGCACACCCGTTGCGCGACGAAGCGAGTGTGGCCAAGCTCGAGGTGCCCGACATGGCCAAGCTGCGCTATGTGTTCGACGCCGTCGCGGCCATCCGCAAGGCGCTGAACGGCCGCGTGCCCTTGATCGGCTTCTCGGGCAGCCCGTGGACGCTGGCCTGCTACATGGTCGAAGGCGCGGGCTCGGACGACTACCGGCTCGTCAAGACCATGCTCTACAAGCGGCCCGACCTGATGCACCGCATCCTCGAGGTCAACGCCACCGCCGTCGCGCAATACCTGAACGCGCAGATCGAAGCCGGCGCGCAGGCCGTGATGGTGTTCGACAGCTGGGGCGGCGTGCTCGCCGACGGCGCGTTCCAGAAGTTCAGCCTGGCCTACACCGAGCGCGTGCTGAAGCTGCTCAAGCGCGAACATGAAGGCCAGCGCATTCCGCACATCGTCTTCACCAAAGGCGGCGGCATGTGGCTGGAACAGATGGCCGCGATCGGTCCGGATGTGGTCGGCCTGGACTGGACCGTGAACCTCGGCGAAGCCCGCGCGCGCATCGGCAGCCGCGTCGCCTTGCAGGGCAACATCGACCCGAACGTGCTGTTCGCCGATCCGGCGCAGATCCACGCCGAAGTGGCGCGCACGCTGCAGAGTTTCGGCCCGCCCGGCGCGCATATTTTCAACCTGGGCCACGGCATCAGCCAGCACACGCCGCCGGAGAATGTGAGTGTTCTGGTGGACAGCGTGCATGAGCTGTCGCGCCAGATGCGCGCCTCGACGTGATTCGCCCCAAAACGACCGGCATCGGCTTTTCGATCGCAGGTAAGTGAGTGCTCAGGGCTTGACTTATCCCCAAATTCGGGCATTAGCTTTACACGATCCGCGGGTCGCTGCGGTGCAGCATGGTAGTTCCACCAATCTGCGCTAAGTCGTTGATTTTATTGAAGGTGTCAGATTGCCACGAAAGCGGGCAATCTTTTCCCAGACGAGGCCCAGCAAGCGTTTCCGGGCATTCCGACGGTGGTTGCCCACAAAGTTATCCACAGCGGAAGTGGAAAAAGCCTCAAACCTTTATGAATCATGAACTTAGGACAGCCTCGTGAGCAAGACTCTAGTTGTGCTCCGTAACTTGTCGCGAGCTTCCGGTGACTGAACGCGTCGTGCTGAGGGTGGCTGTCGAGACGCCTCAGCACACCGGTCTCGCTGCTCCGCTCGACTACCTGAGTGAGCGCATGCTCCCTCCCGGCACCTTGCTGACGGTGCCGCTCGGAAAGCGGCAAGTGCCCGGCGTGGTGTGGGACGGCGCGCCCGAAGCCGAATCGCCGGTCGCGCTTCGCGAGGTTTCGCAGGCGCTCGATGCCTTGCCGCCCTTGGGTGCGCCATGGCGGGCGCTGGTGGATTTCGCGGCGGCCTACTACCAGCGCAGCACCGGCGAGATCGCGCTGTCCGTGCTGCCGCCCGAATTGCGCAAGCTCGACAACGCGCAGATCGCGAACCGCATCAAGAAGCTGCACAAGGCGCTGGCCTCGGCACCGACCGACGCTGTAGTGACATCGACGCCGACGCCCGCGCTGACCGCGGCGCAAGCCGATGCGCTCGCGCACATCGAAGCGATGTCCGCGCAGGAGCCGCCCGCCACTGCGCTGCTGCACGGCATCACCGGCAGCGGCAAGACCGAGGTCTATCTGGGCGCCGCCGCGCAGACGCTCGCCGCCGGTCGGCAGGCGCTGGTGCTGGTGCCCGAAATCAACCTGACACCGCAGCTCGAAGCGCGTTTCGCCGAACGCTTCGCGGGCCGCCACATCGTCTCGCTGCACAGCGGCCTGACACCGGCGCAGCGCCTGCGCAACTGGCTCGCCGCGCACCTGGGCCTGGCCGACCTGGTGCTGGGCACGCGGCTCGCGGTGTTCGCCTCGATGCCGCGGCTCGGGCTGATCGTCGTCGACGAAGAACACGACCCGTCGTACAAGCAGCAGGACGGCGCGCGCTACTCGGCGCGCGATCTGGCGGTGTACCGCGGCCGGCTGGAGCGCGCCACCGTGGTGCTTGGCTCGGCCACGCCCTCGCTCGAATCATGGCAGCGCGCGAACGAAGGCCGCTACCAGCGCCTGGCGCTGCCGGCGCGCATCGGCGGCGGCGCGCTGCCCAAGGTGCGTGTCGTCGACATGAACCAGCAGCCCAAGCAGCGCGGCGCGAACACGGCGCTCTCGCCCCCGCTTGTGGCCGCGCTGCAGGAGCGCATCGCGCGCGGCGAGCAGAGCCTCGTGTTCCTGAACCGCCGCGGCTATGCACCGGTGCTGCACTGCACCGATTGCGGCTGGAAGAGCGGCTGCCCGAACTGCAGCGCCTGGCGCGTGTTCCACAAGCTCGACCGCACGCTGCGTTGCCACCACTGCGGTTTCACCGAACGCGTGCCGCGCGCCTGCCCCGATTGCGGCAACCTCGACATCGCGCCCATCGGCCGCGGCACCGAGCGCCTCGAAGAGCAGCTTTCCGAATTGCTGCGCACACCCGACGACCGACCCGCGCGCGTGGCCCGCATCGATGCCGACAGCACGCGCCTGAAGGGCGCACTCGAAGCGCAACTCGGCGCGGTGCATGCCGGCGAGGTCGATGTGCTCGTCGGCACGCAGATGATCACCAAGGGCCACGACTTCCGCCACATCACGCTGGTCGCCGCCGTGAACCCCGACGGCTCGCTGTTCAGCAGCGATTTCCGTGCGCCCGAGCGGCTGTTCGCATTGCTGATGCAGGCCGGTGGCCGGGCCGGGCGCGACGCAGCGCAGGCCGATCGCAGCGAGATGTGGGTGCAGACCTGGCACCCGCAGCACGCGCTCTACGGCGCGCTGCGCCGGCACGACTTCGAGGCTTTCGCGGCAAGCCAGTTGAAGGAGCGCGAGATGGCCGGCCTGCCGCCCTACGCCCACCTCGCGATCCTGCGCGCCGATGCGCGCACGCCCGAGGCCGCGCGCGCGTTCCTGCAGGCGAGCGCCGAACTCGCACTCACGCTGCCCGGCGCCGATCAGGTGATGCTCTACCCGCCGGTGCCGCTGGGTGTGGCGCGCGTCGCCAATGTGGAGCGCATGCAGATGCTGATCGAATCGGCGTCGCGCGCGTCCCTGCAACGGTTTCTCGCGAACTGGCTGCCCGAGTTGCACGTGCTGCGCAAGCGCCCCGCCGAGGAGCGCATCCTGCGCTGGGCGGTGGACGTCGATCCGTCAGCGATTTGACGGCGGCCCGCGCCGGCGCACCGGGCCGCGCGGCGCGGCACCCGGCGCGGCCAGCGGGCGGCCCACGTCGGCCAGCAGCAGCGTGGCGCGCACCAGCTCCTCGACCGCGGCGCTCAGGTCGGCCGGCGGCTCCAGCGATTCGATCTCGGCGAGCAGGTCGTCGGCGTCTTCGAGGTCGTCGGGCGACAGGTGCCGGTACACCAGCGCGAGCGGCTCGGTGAGCGCCTTCGCGTCCAGCGCCATCAGGTCGGGGAACAGCCCCAGCGCGGTCGCGAAACCGGCGACCCACGGATAGACCGCGTCGACGGCGGGTTCGTCGAACCCGCCATCGTCGTCATCATCGCGGCGTGCGTCGTCATGGCCTGCTTCCCCGTCGGCGCTCAACTCGAACACCCACGGATCGAACCACTGGCGGCGCGCGATCGCGTCGTTCAGCTCGGCGTGCCGGCGCAGCACCAGTTCGTTCAGCCGCGTCGCATCGAAGCGCGGCGGCAGCGCGCGGCCATCGACGTCGGTGACATGCGGCAACCAGCGCGCGACAGGCACGGCGCGCGGCTGCACCAGCAGGCCGCAGAGGTAGCCGTCGAGCATGCTGACGTCGAGCGCTTCGAGCGGCGCGGGGACGCGGTCGAGCAGCGCCTGCAGCTCGTCGAGCTCGCGGTCGTTCAGGGGTCGAACGGAAGGACGCTGCGGTGGACCTGTCATGCCGCATTGTCGCCGCGCCGGCGGCTGCCTTGCGATGTTGTCGCGCGCCATCAGCACGCGCACAAAGCGTGACTTTTCACCGCCGGCTGGCGGTCACGCAACGCTGGCCGCTGTCGACCCTCATATTGGGGATGGCGACGGCGCAGGGCCGTCCCTAGAGTCAACCTCGTTGCTGTCACACGGGTCTCCACCAGAGATCGCGAACAAGTTCGGCAAGCCCGGCGAAGAACATCACACCGAACAGGGCACCGAACCGCATCCAGTCCCAACGACGTCCTTTTTCTGAAGGACTTGAAAGCCCAGCCGCTCACGCGGGTGGGCTTTTTTTTGCGCTGTTGTCGGACCTGATCAGAGCTTCTCGGTCTGCGACGTGCTCGGCTGCCACTTCATCAGCCGTGCCTCGATCTTGCCCACCGCCGCGTCGAGCATCAGCGCGAACACCGTGAGCACGAGGATGCCCGCCATCACGGTGTTGATGTCGAACGAGCCCTCGGCCTGCAGGATGAGGTAGCCCACGCCGCGCGACGACCCGAGGTACTCGCCCACCACCGCGCCCACGAAGGCCAGGCCCACGCTGGTGTGCAGCGAACTGAACACCCAGCTCGTGGCACTCGGCAGGTACACGTGGCGCAGCAACTGGCGCTGCGAGGCGCCCAGCATGCGCGCGTTCGCGAGCACCACCGGGCTGACTTCCTTGACGCCCTGATAGACGTTGAAGAACACGATGAAGAACACCAGTGTGACGCCGAGCGCGACCTTGCTCGCGATGCCCAGGCCGAACCACACCGCGAAGATCGGCGCGAGGATCACGCGCGGCATGCTGTTGAGCGCCTTGATGTACGGATCGGCGATCGCCGCGGCGAGCGGGCTGAGTGCGAGCCACAGCCCGCAGCCCAGGCCGAGCACGGTGCCGATGCCGAACGCGAGCACGGTCTCCAGCAGCGTGACCCACAGGTGCTGGTAGATGTCGGCGTTGGTGACGAACCAGGCCCAGATGCGGCTGAACACCTTCAGCGGTTCGCCGAAGAAGAACGCGGCCTGCTGGTCGTTCTCGAACACCAGCGGCGGGATCAGCCCGGGCGTGGTCGCGAGGTGCCACAGCACGAACAGCAGCACCAGCAGCCCGACCTGCCAGACGCGAAGGTTGCGGTGGCTGGGCTTGATGAATTTCCACATGCGCGTCATGCCGCCAGCTGCTGCTGGTAGCCCTTGAGCACCTCTTCGCGCAGCACGCCCCAGATCGCCTGGTGCAGCTCGACGAAGCGCGGCGTCGCGCGCACCTCGGCCACGTCACGCGGGCGCGCGAGGTCGATCGCGAACTCGCCGATGGGGTGCGAGCCCGGCCCGGCCGCGAGGCACACGACGCGGTCGCTCATCGCGATCGCTTCATCGAGATCGTGCGTGATGAACAGCACCGCCTTCTTCTTCTCGGCCCACAGCGCGAGCACTTCGTTTTCCATCAGCTGGCGGGTCTGGATGTCGAGCGCGGAGAAGGGTTCGTCCATCAGGATGATGTCGGGGTCGAGCACCAGCGTCTGGGCCAGGCTCACGCGCTTGCGCATGCCGCCGGAGAGCTGGTGCGGATAGCGGTCGCCGAAGCCACCGAGGCCGACACGCTTGAGCCATTCGTCGGCCTGCGTGCCGGCGTTCTCGACACCGCGAAACTCCAGCCCGGCCATCACGTTCTGCGCCGCGGTGCGCCACGGCATCAGGCTCTCGGCCTGGAACATGTAGCCGGCTCGCGCGTTGATGCCGGCGAGCGGCTGGCCGAACACCGTGACGCTGCCGGTGCTCGGCGCGAGCAGCCCGGCGGCCACGTTCAGCAGCGTGCTCTTGCCGCAGCCCGTGGGGCCGACGACCGAGACGAACTCGCCGGCCGCGACCGTGAGGTTCACGTCGCGCACCGCGGTGTAGCGCTGCGAAGGGTTGTTCTTGTCGGCGAAGGTGCAGCTGACGTCGGCGAGCTGCAGCGCGGCCGCGCTCGCGCCCGGCTCAGCCCTTGGGGTACTTGGCATTGGCCTTCTTCACGAACTCGTTGGTGGAGATGGCCGCCAGATCGATCTTCGCCGCCGCGACCTCGGGGTCGACGCTGGCCAGCGCACGGCGCGCGGTCTCCGGGCCGCCATCGGGGAACATGCCGTCGACCGACAGCGCGCCCTTGGCTGCGAGGAAGGCATCGACATACACCGCGCGGTCGCCGAGCAGGTAGCTCTCGGGCACGGCCTTGATGATGTCGCCGGCGCCGGCCGCCTGTATCCACTTGTCGGCACGCACGATCGCGTTGGTGATGGCCTGCACGGTCGCGGGGTTCTTGTCGATGAAGCTCTGCGATGCGTACATGCAGCCCGCGGGCATCGGGCCGCCGAAGACCTTGTCGGCCTCGCTGACGACGCGCGTGTCGGACACCACCTTCAGATCGCCGGTGCGCAGCAGCAGCGTGATCACCGGGTCGAGGTTGCTGATCGCGTCGATCTGCCCAGAGCGCATCGCCGCGACCGCGCCGCTGCCGGCGCCCACGCCGATGATCGACACGTCGCCCGGCTTGAGCCCCGCCTTCGCGAGCACGAAGTTCGCCAGCACGTTGGTGCTCGAACCCGGCGCGGTCACGCCCAGCTTCTTGCCCTTGAGTTCGGCCACGCTCTTGAAGTTGGGCATGGTCTTCGGGTTCACGCCCAGCACGATCTGCGGCGCGCGGCCCTGCAGCGCGAACGCGCGCAACCGCTGGCCCTTGACCTGCATGTTGATGGTGTGCTCGAACGCACCCGAGACCACGTCGGCGCTGCCGCCCACCATGGCCTGCAGGGCGCGCGAGCCGCCGGCGAAATCGGCGATGGTCACATCCAGCCCCTCGGCCTTGAAGTAGCCCAGGCTCTCGGCGATGCTGAGCGGCAGGTAGTACAGCAGGTTCTTGCCGCCCACGGCGATCGTGAGCCTGGGTTTCTCGAGGGTCTGCGCACTGACGAAGGCAGGCGCCGCGACGAGCGCGGTACCGGCGATGACAAAGCTACGGCGTTGCATGGACATGGTCTCCGGTTCCAATGGCTGTTCAAGCACGGCCCGTAGAATGAATTTCAATGAATTCGCTCTGCCGACGGGCCACGCTGTTGATCGCATTGTCGTTGGGCGCAACGCTCGGCGCATCGGGACAGACCACCATCGCGCCGGCGCCGGCCGCTCCCGCGGCATCGGGCGCGACCCCGCCGGTCGAGGTGTCGCTGTCGGCGCGCAAGGTCTACGAGCAGGCGCGCTCGCAACTGGTGCAGATCCGCACCGTGCTGAAGGGCCGCGCCAGCCAGACCTCGGTGGGCTCGGGGTTTTTCGTCTCGCGCGAAGGCCACATCGTCACCAACTTCCATGTCGTCGCCGAGGCCGCGCTCAAGCCCGAACGCCACGACCTGGTCTACGTCACCGCCGACGGCCGCGAAGCGCCGGTGCAGATCCTGCAACTCGACGTGCTGCACGACCTCGCGCTGCTGAAGGCCGCCGACACCGACGCCGCGACCACACCGCGCGCCTTCGACGCGCTCGCGTTCCGGCCCGACGCCAAGCCGCTCGCGCAGGGCGAGCGCATCTACTCGCTCGGCAACCCGCTCGACGTGGGCTTCGCGGTGACCGAAGGCACCTACAACGGCCTGGTACGGCGCAGCTTCTACCCGCAGATCTTCTTCGGCGGCGCGCTCAGCGCCGGCATGAGCGGCGGGCCTGCGCTCGATCAGCAAGGTCAGGTGGTCGGCATCAACGTGGCGCGGCGTGTCGACGGCGAACAGGTGAGCTTCCTGGTGCCGGCGAGCTTCGCGGTCGCGCTGCTCGCACGCGGGCGCGACGCGCTGCCGATCAAGACCGCCGCATACGCCACCGTCACCGCGCAGCTGATGCAGCACCAGACGGCCCTCACCGACCGCTTCATCAAGCAGGGCTGGAAGACCGCGACCCACCCGCGCTACCGCGTGCCGGTGCCGGTCGACGACTTCATGCGCTGCTGGGGCAGCAGCGATCCGTCGCGCACCGGCGGGCTCGATGTCGAACGCTCCAACTGCGTGATGGACACGCGCATCTTCGTCGGCGACTACACCACCGGCGCGATCAGCGTGCGCCACGAAAGCTACGACGGCAGCAAGCTCGGCACGCTGCGCTTCGCGGCGCGCCACTCGGCCGCGTTCCGCAACGAAGACTTCACACGCCTGCGCGCCGAACACCAGACCCGCCCGCAATGCCACGAGGACTTCATCGACCGCGGCGGGCTGCCGCTGCGCGCGGTGGCCTGCCTGCGTGAATACAAGAAGCTGCCGGGCCTGTTCGACCTGTCGATCCTGGTCGCCACGCTCGATCAGAACCAGGCCGGCGTACAGGGCCGCTTCGATGCGCAGGGCCTGAGTTTCGAGAACGCGCAGAAGCTCGCGAAGCACTACCTGGAGGCCTACGGATGGGCGGCCCGATGAACGACGCCGACATGGCCGCCGACGAGCCCACCAGCGCACCCGCGGTCGAAGCACTCGTGGCCGACGCGCTCCCCGTCGCTGCTCCGGGCCGGCCGCTGCTCGAGGTGCTCGACCGCGACGGCCAGGTGCGCCAGGCCATCGCGGTGACGCACTGGCCGCTGCGCATCGGCCGCGCGCTCGACAACGACGTGGTGCTGAGCGACCTGCACGTGGCCGCGCACCACCTGGTCGTCGACGAGACCGACGCCGCCCTGACGCTGTCGGTGGCCGACACCGTCAACGGCGTGCTGCTCGGCCGCAAGCGCCTGCGCCGCGGCGAGCAGGCCGCGCTGCCGCTCGTCGGCGAGCCGATCGACCTGACCGCGGGCCGCATCCATTTGCGGCTGCGCCTGCCCGGTCACACGCTCGCACCGGAGCTGGCCAACGCCTCGCTGACACCGCTCGCGCGGCGCCTGGCTTCGACCATCATCGCCGCAGCGCTGCTGCTGGCCGGCGTGCTGTTCAGCACCTACCTCGGCTCCGACCCCGACGGTCTCGGCCGCGCGTTCGGCAACACGTTGCTGAGCGCGGTGGTGGGTGCGTCGATCTGGTGCGGGCTGTGGGCGATGCTGTCGAAGATCTTCACGCGTCAGGCGCACTTCGGCTGGCATCTGCGCGTGTTCCTGTTCTCCGGCATCGGGCTGATGATCCTCACGGTCGTGCCGCAGATGGTGGCGTTCGCGTTCTCGTGGCCGTGGGTCACCGACTTCGCGTTCATCCCCGAGATCGGCGTGGCCGCGGCGGCGCTGTACTTCCACCTGCTCGCGGTCGAGCCGGCGCGGCATCGGCTGCTCAAGTGGGTGGCCGTCACCTGCGCGGTCGTCGGCATCGCGCTGACGCTGTGGCTCAACGTGCAGCGCACCGACCAGTTCGGCGACGAGCTCTACATGAGCCACCTGTTCCCGCCCGGCTGGCGCGTGGCGCGGCCGCAGGCCACCGACGCGTTCGTCAACGGCCTGTCACCACTCAAGGCCACGCTCGACAAGAAGGCCAAGGAACCCGCGCGCGGCGACGACAGCGGTCGCGGCGAAGAGGAATGAACCCAAGGAACCCGCGATGAACGCCACCACCACGTCCCCACGCACCGCCCTCGTCACCGGCGGCAGCCGCGGCATCGGCGCCGCCGCCGCACTGCTCGCCGCCGAGCGCGGCTGGGCCGTCGCGGTCAACTACACGAACGACGCGGCCGCGGCGAGCGGCATCGTCGCGCGCATCCGCGATGGCGGCGGCACCGCGATCGCGGTGCAGGCCGACGTGAGCGACGAAGCCGCCGTGCTCGCGATGTTCGCGACCATCGATCGCGACCTGCCGCGCCTGGGCGCGCTCGTCAACAACGCCGGCGTGGTGGACCTGCAGGGCCGGGTCGACGAGACCACCACCGCGCGGCTGCAGCGCATGTTCGCGATCAACGTGTTCGGCAGCTTCATCTGCGCGCGCGAAGCCATCCTGCGCCTGTCGACCAAGCACGGCGGCAGCGGCGGCACCATCGTCAACCTGTCGTCGGCCGCAGCGCGCATCGGCTCGCCGGGACAGTACGTGGACTACGCGGCGGCGAAGGGCGCGATCGACGTGTTCACGATGGGCCTGGCGAAAGAGGTCGCGCTCGAAGGCATCCGCGTCAACGCGGTGCGCCCCGGCATCATCGCGACCGACATCCACGCCTCCGGCGGCACGCCCGACCGCGCGCAGCAGATGGCGCCGATGGTGCCGATGCAGCGCGCCGGCAGCGCCGAGGAAGTCGCGCAGGCGATCGTCTGGCTGATGTCGGACGCATCGAGCTACACCACCGGCGCGGTGATCGACGTGACGGGCGGGCGCTAGAACAGACGCCGCGCCGGACATCAAAGCCGCATGACGAACACCATGACGCGAGACCAGACGCTTTGGGAAGAAGTCGCCAACAGCATCAGCCACGGCGTGGGCTTTTTGCTCGCGATCGCGTCGTTGCCGCTGCTGCTGGCGTTCGCAGGGCCGGCCACCAGCGCGATCAACATCGTCGCGATGAGCATCTTCTCGGCGACGATGATGCTGCTCTACGGCATCTCGACGCTCTACCACGCGTTGCCCGCGGGGCGCGCCAAGACCTGGCTGAACCGCTGCGACCACGCGGCCATCTACCTCTTCATCGCCGGCAGCTACACGCCCTTCGTGCTGGGCGTGTTGCGCGGCGGCTGGGGCTGGTCGCTGTTCGGCGTGGTGTGGGCGATGGCGGTGCTGGGTTTCACCGCGAAGATGTTCAACCGGCTGCAGCATCCGCTGTGGTCGACCGGCCTGTACGTGGTGATGGGCTGGGTCGCGGTGGTCGCCGCGGCGCCGCTGGTCGCGCGCATGCCGGGCACCGGTCTGGCGCTGCTGGTGGCCGGCGGGCTGCTCTACACCGCCGGCGCCGTGGTGTTCCTGTTCGACTCGCGCGTGCGCTTCGCGCATTTCGTGTGGCACCTGTTCGTGCTCGGCGGCAGCGCCTGCCACTTCTTCGCGGTGCTCTGGTATTCGCAGTGACACGGTGACGCACGCGGGCGCCGTCGCCCGCGTGTTCTCGCGTCGTCAACGCTTGCGAGCGGGCGCGCTGCGCTTCTTCGCAGCCACCGTCTTCGCCGCGGCCTTCTTCGCCACCGCCTTCTTCGCGGGCGCGGTCTTCGCAGCCACCTTCTTGGCGGGTGTTGTCTTCGCGGGCGCCTTCTTGGCCGCTGCCTTCTTCACGGCCACGGCCTGCACACCCAGCGGCGCCGCCACCCGGCCACGCGGCCGATCGCTGCGCGGCGTGCGGCCGGGCTGCAGGCGGCGCGCGAGTTCGGTCAGGCGATCGGCGGTCAGCGCCATCGCCTCGCTGCCGCCCGGCCCTTGCGACAGCGCATCGCAGAAGCGCGAGATCAGGTCCATCTGCGTGACGATGGCATCGATCTGCGAGGGCTTCACGGTGATGTTGTTGGTCGCGTCGGCATAGGCCTTCGCGATCTCCTCGAACACCACGCGGCCGGTGTCGTCGGCGCGCCCGAGGCTGCCCTTGATCAGCTGCTCGACCAGCATCGCCTCGGGCTGCGTCACCGCGCCCCAGGTGCCGGACTCGTCGGTGAAGTCCTGATCGGCGCTCTGCCGGCACTGCTGCGCCAGCGCGATCGCCGCGTCGCGCATCGCCGGCGTGTCCCACTCGGTGAGCGCATCCAGCGCGAGCCGGTTCAGCGAGAGGTAGGGCACGAAGTGGCTGCTGCCCGGGCTGCCTTCGGCGCTCTGGTACGCATGGATGGCCTGCTGAAGAAAGGCCATCATCGCCTCGCGCGTGGCATCGCTCTCGGCATCGCCGAGACGGCCGCTCAGCAGCCGGCGCGCCTGCAGACTCGCCTTGCGTTTCCACGCACTGCCGCGCAGCGCACTGCGCACCGAGTTCACGTTGGGCTCGACCGGCGCGTCCGGATGGCCCTTGACCGCCGCACCGACGAGCGCATCGAGCCCGTCCAGCCGCTCCAGCGCGAGGTCGATCAGCGCTTCGGCCGAATGCACCGAGACCTCCTTGCCGCGGCCTTGCGCGATCTCCGCCTCGGCGCGCTTCTCGCCGAGGCGCGCCTCGACATTGGCGAGGCGCTCGATGTCGCGGATCGGCACGACGCCGAGCTCGTCCTCGGCGTGGATGGCGTTGAGGAAGGCCTCGCGCGCCGCTTCCAGCTGGTTGAGCTCGAACCAGGTCACGCCCAGCGCCGAATGCAGCTGCGGCAGGCTTTGCCAGCCCGGCGGGCAGCGCTGCTTGACGAGGGCGGCGACGCCCTCGGCGCAGACGCGGATCTCGCGCTCGCTCATCGTGCCGCGCCGGTGCGAGAGATCGGCCCGTGCGCGTGCGAGGTCGTCGAGCAACTCTTCCGGCGACACATACAGGTTGCGCGCCGACGCGCCGGTGACACCACGCGCACGCGGCTCGGCCACCCAGCCCGGGTCGCCATAGGCCTGGAACGCGCCCCAGGTGATGTCGCTGCGGTTGGCTTCCCAGGTGGCCATGCGCGCCGCGAACACCGCGTCGCCGAACGGATGACGCTGCAGCAGCAGCTCCTCGTAGAAGGTCTGGCCGAAGCGCCGCGCCGATTCGTCGTTGACGGCCCAGCCGGCGACGATGACGCAGCGCACGCCGATCTCGATCAGCTCGCGCGCGACGCTGGCCGCGAGCTTGTTGCTGCTGCGCCCGCCGTCGACCTGCCCGAGGTGGCAGCAATTCAGGAACACGAGATCGGGCACGATCTCCATCGCGGCGATCTCGGCCGCCGTGATCAAGAGCCCGCCCGACAGCAGCACGCCGCTGCGGTCGCGGCCATCGGCATGGCGCAGGTTGAACACGCCGTGCGCCGAGATGTGCAGGATGCGCCACGGCTGCTGGTAGAGCGTGGACAGCACGCGCGCCGCGGGCTGGTCGACGCCGATCACCGACGCCACCGCATAGCCCATGCTCGCGAGCACCGCGGCGGTGGCCTCGGCCTCGGCCTGCGCGCCGGGCAGCGCCGGCGGGTCCTGCAGCAGCGGCGACGCCGGCACCGTGACCGGCGTGAACGCAGCGCCGAAACCTTCGGTCGACGGGTTGCCGATCACCAGCGCATTGCGCGAGATCGCCTGCCGCACCTGCGTGCGAAAACGCGACGACGACAACTGCCGCACCACGGCCGCGCGCAGTGCAAGCGGGCGCCGGTCGGTGTCGGCATGCAGCGGATCGTCGCGCCGCGCCGGGTCGTCGGCGAGCATCAGCTCCCACGGCAGGTTGGCGGTCTGGCCGTCGACGACGAGCACGACGCGGTCGAGCTGGCGCGCGGCGTCCTTGAAATCGTGCGGCACCATCAGCTGGAACAGCATGCGGCCGAAGTCCTCGTTCCACACGGTGTCGCGGATCTGCTGCGACACCAGCGCCTCGATCAGCCCCGGCTGGCGTTGCTGCATCACCGACTCGGCGCGCGCGCGTTGGCCCACGTAGAGAAAGCGCAGCTTGTCGGCCACCATCACCACGTCGCGCGGCGGCGCGTTGCCGCTCTGCGCAGTGCTGCGCGAGGGCGTGCAGTCGTCGTCGCTGCGGTCGGCGTCGGTGATGATCAGGCGCGGCCAGTAGCTCGAGTTGCGGTCGTCGAAGAGACGCTGACGCGCGCCCTCGCCGCGCACCAGCTCGCTGCGCACGATCAGCGTCGTGCCCTGCTTCTCGGCCTGCGCCGCGAGCCGCTCGGTGAGCTGGCGCAGCGCATAGACCGCGGTGATCGCGGTGTCGACATACAGCTCGACGATGTCGAGCTTGGCGATGCGGATGTTCAGCCGCGTGGTCTCGAAAAAGCGTGCGTTGGCCTCCATCACGCCACGCACCAGCGCCTCGGCCGACGCGCCCACCGTGAGGTTGGCCGACGAGTTGTAGCCCAGCAGCAGCGTGGCCAGCGGCACCTCGCGCTCGCCCTTGCCGAGCACGTCGACGATCTGCAGCAGGTAGCGCAGCGCGCCGGTGCGCACCGACTCGGTCAGCTCGGCCGGGCTCAGCGCGCCTTCGTAACGGCCCAGGCCGGTGACGACCGCGCCGGTGAGGCTGCCGCGCTCGCGCTCGAACGCGTTCGGCACGCGCAGCACCACGGTCGCGCTGCCGCGTTCGCCGGCGTAGAGCCCGAGGCTGTGGCGCTCGCTCAGGTCGCCCGACAGCAGCTCGCGATCGACCAGCGCCTCGGCACCGGCGATCGGGTCCTGCTCGTAGTGGCCGACCATCACCGGCTTGGCGAGGAAGCGCAGGTCCATCGCCTTCACCGAGACCTCGAGACGACGACGCGGCCGCGGCGGCACGCGGTTGCGCAGCGAGCCGCCCATCAGGCCGCGCTGCAATGCATCGGGGTCGTCGGCGGTGGGTGGGCCGGCGTCATAGCTGATCGGCAACGGCTGCTCGATCGCGCGCGATGCCGGCGGCGTGCCGGCGAGCAGCGCGGTGGTGCCGGCCGTGAGCAGCTCGGTCAGCGCGGGGAAGTATTCGACCGTGGACGGCAGATCGCCGTGTTGTGCCGGCAGGTAGTAGAAGCTGCCGATGCCGCCGATGCGGCCGGAGTCCCAGCTCACGGTGCCGTCGCCGCGCGTCGTGCCGACCATCTTCAGGCGCACGCCGCCGTTGCCGTCGGATTCCTCGCGCACGCCGCAGGGCGTGTTGCGTGCGACGCCGAACACATAGATGCTCTTGGCCTCGTAAGGCGCGGGCAGCGCCGGGCGGTCCTTGCCGTCGGCAGTCCAGAGCCAGCTCGCGGAGTCGAGCACGTCTTGCGCGGGCGTGCCGGAGCGCTGGTTGCCGAACCAGAAGTCGGTGACCTTGCTCTTCAGGTCGACCCAGGTCTGCGCCTTTTGATAGTCGTAGAGGCCGCCGCCATCGGTCTGGCCCTGGAAGGTGTCATTGAATCCGCGCTTGGGCAGCAGCTGCAGCGCGCCGCGGAAACCGGCGACGATGTCGAGCACCTCCTGCATGCTGTGCGTGAGGTCGAGCCGCACCAGTGTGCGCAGCGTGTCGCCCTTGCCGATCACGTTCTCGACCATCGAGTGCGCACCCTGGTTGGGCGTGCCCAGCATCACGAGGCGCGCGCCGTCGCGCGCCATCAGCGCGTCCATCACCGAGCGGCGCTTGTGGATGGCCGCGCGCACCACGAGGCCGCCCATGCTGTGCGCGAGCAGGCGGATCGGCGCGTCGGTCTCCTTCATCAGCCGATCGAGGAACTCACCGAGCCGCTCGGCGAGAACGTCCAGCGGCTGGCGCCAGTCGTACGGGAAACGTTCGACGCGGTGGCTGCTCGACAGATGCGCGCAGACCTTGCCGTAGAACATCGCGAACAGCTCTTCGGCCTCGACACCGGCCTGGCCCCAGGCGATCTTCGAGAGCCCGCCGCTGGCGATGTCGAGCGGGTCGAACCAGACGCGGTCGTTGCCGTTGGTCTGCAGGTGCGAGCCCATCACGCCGGGCAGCACGACGACCACCGGCCGCTTCGGATCGCCCACGTCGCGGCTCGCCGCGGCGGCGGCCAGCGCGCTCGCGTATTCCTCGGCGCTGGGCAGCGCGCGGAAGGTGTCGAGCTGCGAGGGGTCGTCGGCCGTGAACCAGTCGCGCAAGGCGCTGCGCGTCTCGATGTTGGTGAAGTAGCGGAAGTGCGAGACATCGGTGCCGCGGTCGAACAGCACACGCGAGCCGGCGCGCGGCGCGATGCCGGCCAGCATCGACGGCGTGTTGACGACGAGATCGTTGTCTTCCTTGTCGAACAGCAGAAAGTCGGTCAGCAGGATGCCGATGCGCTTGAGCAGGTTGCCGCCCTGGATGTCGCCGGCGATCACCGACATCGCGATGCCGCTCTGCACCGGCGAATCGCGCAGCAGCCGCGCCATCGGCGAATCGGGCAGCATGGCCTCGATGCCCGGCACGAGGTGCGCGTTGGTGCGGTTCTTCGCGATCTCGATCACGACGCGCTTGAAGGCCGAGTAGATCGGGCTGCCGAAGAAGAAAGGCACCGCGCCTATCAGCGTGAGCAAGCCCGAGAGGAACACATCGAAGTTGCCGCTCGCGAGCAGCGTGCCGTTGGCCGGGCTCGCGGCGCGCACATAGCGCTGCATCACGATCTGGCGTTCGCGCATCAGGCGCGCGAGCTGGCGCAACAGCACGCGCTGCGCGGCGTGCGCGTCCTTCAGCTCGGCGAGCACGCGCGCCGACTCCTGCGGGTCGGGGTCGCCGGTGCCGGGGAAGGCGTATTGGTAGTGGTCGATGAAGGCATCGAAGTCGCCGAGGCACAGCAGGTCGGCCACCAGGCCGCCGCGCGAGTGCGAGGCCAGCGAGACATGCGCGCCGCGCGGCAGCGAACCGACCAGCTCGATCGCGTTCTCGATCGGGCTCTCGGACAGCGTGCGGTGCTCGAAGCCGTAGATGCCACCCGGAAAGCGCGCCTCCAGCGCACCCCACAGATCGCGGTCGCCGTTGCGCAGCTCGCCGAAACTGCCGAGCGTGCTGGAGCCGGTGCCGTGCACGAACACCAGCATCGCGTTGTGTGCGGGATCGGCCTGCGGCGTGTCCTTGGCGTCGACGAGCTGTGCGGCCACCAGGTCCTCGGGCTTGCCGGTGCCGCCCGCCCAGTGGTAGAGGCCCGGGCCTTGCGCGAGCCGGTCCTCGATGGCGCGCATCAGCACCTTGGTGCCGAGCCAGCTCACGCCGAGCTCGGCCTTGTTCTGCAGCTGGCCGAGCGCCGCGTCGAGGATGGCGTCGGGCGCGGCGCCGACGGCCAGCGTGAAGACCTTGCTGATCAGCCCGCCGATCGCGTCGCTCAGGCCGCGGCCGGGCGCGGCGCCTTCGGCGCGCAGCTTCTCGAGCAGGATGGTGTCGCCATCGAGCATCTCGGGGTGCGTCTGGCGCAGCGTTGCGCGCAGGCGTTCGGCGCTGGTGACCAGCGTGCCGCCATCGGCGAGTTCGAGCACGATGACTTCGTCCGGCTGCGCCTCGTGCGCCTGGCGCACCACGCCGACCGCACTGCCGCGCGCCGCGGGTCCGACGTCGAAGGTGCGCACGGGTTGGAGGTAGCCGGGCGGCAGGAACACGTCTTCGCCGCCGGCCACCGCGCGCGAGGCGCCCATCAATGCGCTGGGCAGCACCGCGTCGGTCTCGCGGCCGGTCAGCGTGAGGTGCACCGGGGACGCGGGAATGTGGTCGGCCATGCTTGTCTCCTTCATTCTTGTGTGTGCTGCGCGACCCAACGTCGCGTGCCGTCGTGGACGGCGCTCAGACCGTGAACGGCGTCTGCGCGACGAACGCTGCGGCCTTGCCGAGCGTGAACAGCTTCGGCGATTGCGTGGCCGGCAGGCCGGCACGCACGCGCGTGTGGAAGCTCGCGTAGGTGCCGGTGAACGCGCCGTGGTTCCAGACCTTGAGCACCTGCTCGGTGAACGCGCCGTTGTGGTCGCCGTCCATCGAGGTCTGGTTGTCCTGGCAGCCCGAGATCAGCAGCACCGCGGGGTTGAACTTGCCGACCACCGCGGTGGCGTGCGCGGCCGCGCCCACTTGCGCGAGCGCCGCGTCGGGATCGATGGGCGGCTTGTTGCGCATCTCCTTCGCGACATCCGTCTGCAGCTTGTCGTAGAAGGCCTGGTGTTCGGTGTACACACGCCGCGCCACGGCCGCCGGCATCAGCTTCACGCGCTGCCCGGGCGGCGGCGGTGGCGGCGGCAGATCGCGCGTGACGGTGCCGCTGTGGCAGCTGTCGGACAGCACCAGCACGCGCACGCCGGCGCCGAAGCGGCTGAGCTCGAGGTAGAGCTCGTCGTCGATCAGTTGGCCGTCGTAGAGGCACCAGGTCTCGTCCTGGCCATCGGACTCGTCGCCGTCGATGTCCTTGACCTGGCCGCCGTGGCCAGAGTAGGTGAGGAAGAACAGGTCGCCAGCCTTCAGCGTCTTGGCCGCCGCGCGCATCGCCGACAGCACATGCGCGCGCGTGGCCTTCTTGGTGAGCAGCACGGTGGACTTCATCTTCTTCGACTTGGCGATGGCCGCCATGTCGTGCGCATCGAACTCGCAGGCCGCGAGCGGCCCGTCCCAGCCGCTGTAGGCCGCGGCGCTGACGCCGTTCAGGCCGATGTGCAGCGAGATGCCCTTCGGCACCGAGGTGGTCTTGGCGGCGGTCGCGTTGGTGGCCATGATGGCGGGTCCTTGAGAATGAGAGGCACAGGGACGCGGGCGTGCGGGCACGCGCCGGGTGCGCGGCATGATGGGCGCGTGCCAGGAGCGACGAAAGCCCTAGATCAAGGGGCGCGCGGGCAGGGCGGAGAACACACACATCGACACAGGTCCGAACGATATTTCGAGGGCGCTGTCGAACGCCGCGCTGCGACAACGTCAACACCCAGGCACGGCATGTCGCCGCGCCATCAAACGGAGAGAACGCGATGCAATACCTGGTGATGATCTACGCGAGCGAGGCCGAAGAAGCCAAGATGACGCCGGCCGACACCGGCAAGATCCTGCAAGCCTATGGCGCCTACACCGAGGCGCTGCAGAAGTCCGGCGTGCTGCTGGGCAGCAACCGGCTGCGACCGACCAGCGACGCGACCTCGGTGCGCGTGAAGGGCGGCAAGACCGAAGTGCTGAATGGGCCGTATGCCGACACGCGCGAGCAACTCGGCGGCTACTACCTGATCGACGTGCCCGACCTCGACGCCGCGCTGTCGTGGGCCGCGCGCTGCCCGAGCTCGAGCTACGGCACGATCGAGGTGCGCCCGATCTGGGAAATGTGAGCACGCAGTGACAGCCGTTCGGTGACCACCGCTCTCGCCACCGCCGAGGCCGCGGCGCGGCGCAGCTACGGCAAGCTGGTCGCGTTCCTCGCGGCGCGCACGCGCGATGTCGCCGCGGCCGAGGACGCGCTCTCGGCCGCGTTCGAGGCCGCGCTGCGCGACTGGCCCTCGAACGGCGTGCCGCTCAATCCCGAGGCGTGGCTGATGACGGCCGCCAAGCGCCAGCTCATCGACGCGGCACGGCGCCACCGCACCCGCGAGGCCGCGGTGCCCGATCTGCTGCTGTTCGCCGATGTCTCGACCGACGATGCGGTCGATCATCCGTCGCGCGTCGCGATCCCCGACGACCGGCTGCTGCTGATGTTCGCGTGCGCACACCCGGCGATCGAGCCGGGCGCGCATGCGCCGCTGATGCTGCAGACCATCCTCGGCTTCGATGCCGCGGCGATCGCGTCGGCCTTTCTCGTCGCGCCCACGACGATGGGCCAGCGCCTGGTGCGCGCCAAGGCCAAGATCAAGCAGGCCGGCGTGCCGTTCCGATTGCCCGACGCCGACGACCTGCCGCAGCGCCTGGCCGCCGTGCTCGATGCGATCTACGCCACCTTCACCGAAGGCTGGAGCGACCCGGGCGACACCGAGGCGCGCCGCGCCGACCTCGCCGACGAAGGCATCTGGCTCGGCCGCCTGGTCGTCGCGCTGATGCCAGACGAGCCCGAGGCGCTCGGCCTGCTCGCGATGATGCTGCACGCGCAGGCGCGCCGCGGTGCGCGCCGCGATGCGCAAGGCCGCTACGTGCCGCTCGACGAGCAGGACACCACGCTGTGGGACGCTGAGCAGATCGATGCCGCCGAGGCGCTGCTGCGACAGGCCGGCGCGATGCAGCGCATCGGACGCTACCAGCTCGAGGCGGCGGTGCAGTCGGCTCATGCCGCGCGGCACCGCACCGGCCGCGCCGACTGGCAAGCCATCGTGCAGCTCTACGACGCGTTGCTCGTGCTCACGGGCTCGCCGGTGGTCGCGATCAACCGCGCGGTGGCGATCGCCGAGACGCGCGGTGCCGCAGAGGCGCTCGCCGCGCTCGACACGCTGGAAGGCGACGCGCGCCTGGCCGACTACCAGCCGTGGTGGGCCGCGCGCGCCGGCCTGCTCGCACGCGCCGGCAAGGTGGCGCAGGCCGAGCTCGCCTATGCGCGCGCGATCGGCCTGGAGGCCGATCCGGCGGTGCGCCGTTTCCTGCAGGAACGGTGCGATGCGTTGACGCGGCGTTGATGTGACGTTGATGCGGCTCTGACAGCGCAGATGCCGATGCGGCGATGCGCCCGCGTCAAGCGCTCTCGCCAACCACTCGCGCCGCGCGGCCACCGTTCACGCCGCGCACCTGACGATTCGTCGCGCACCGCTCGCCGGCGCAGGGATGCCGCCGATAGCATCCGCCCCACCTCATCACAGGAGCGAGCCATGCTCGAAGCCCGCGGTCTCCGCAAGTCCTACGGTGCGCGCGCCGCCGTCGCCGATGTCAGCCTGCAGGTGAACGCCGGCGAGGTGCTGGGCCTGCTCGGGCCGAACGGCGCCGGCAAGTCCACCACCGTCGGCATGCTGTGCGGGCTGATCGCGCCCGATGCGGGTGGCGTGACGCTCGCCGGTGCCAGCATGGCCAGCGACGCGAACGCGTTCAAGCGCCGCATCGGCCTGGTGCCGCAGGACCTCGCCCTGTTCGAGGACTACAGCGCGATCGCCAACCTCGAACTCTTCGGCGCGCTCTACGACCTGCCCCACGCGACGCTGAAGCGGCGTGCCGCCGAGGTGCTGGCGCTGGTCGGCCTGGCCGAGCGCGCACGCGACAAGCCCGCCACCTTCAGCGGCGGCATGAAGCGCCGCCTGAACATCGCGTGCGCGCTGGTGCACGACCCCGATGTGCTGCTGCTCGACGAGCCCACCGCCGGCGTCGACCCGCAAAGCCGCAACGCCATCTTCGACAGCCTGGAAGCGCTGAAGGCGCAGGGCAAGGCGCTGATCTACACGACGCATTACATGGAGGAGGCCGAGCGCCTGGCCGACCGCATCGTCGTGATCGACCACGGGCGCGTGGTCGCGAGCGGCACGCAGGCCGAGCTTGCGCGCACGCTGCCGGCGGTCAACGAGACGCTGGAGATCGAGATCGAGGGCGCGCCCGATGCGGCACTGCTCGCAGCCCTGGCTGCATTGCCCGGCGTGCGCCGCGTGCAGCGCGGAACCGCGGGCCAGCCGAATCTGGAAGACGTGTTCCTGGCCCTGACCGGCCGCCAACTGCGCGACTGAGGAGACCCGTGATGACTGCACTGCTCGCGCTCGTCCGCAAGGACCTGCTGCTGTACTTCTCGAACCGCCGCGCGCTCGTGATGAGCATCGTCGCGCCGGTGCTGATCGCCGGCTTCTTCGGCTTCCTGTTCGGCAATGGCAACGGCAGCAAGCCGGCGCACATCGAGGTTGCGATCACCGACCTCGACCGCAGCGAGGTGTCGCGGCAGATCGTCGACGCGATGCGCGCCGACACCATGCTGGCCGTCACCGAGATGCCGCAGGACCAGGCCGCCGCGCTGGTGCAGGCCGGCAAGCTGCCCGCCGCGGTGACCCTGCCGGCGGGCTTCTCGAAGCAGGCCGGCAACGCGCTCTTCGGCGGCGCCGCCAGACCCGAGGTCGAACTGCGCTTCGACCCGTCGCAGGCGATGGCATTGCAGGTGGTGCGCGGGCTGCTCGCGCAGCATGTGATGGAAGCGGTCAGCCGCAGCGTGTTCAGCGCACGCAGCCCCGTCTTCACCGACCTGCGCGAGCAGGTGCTGCACGCGCCCGGCGTGTCCGACGAACGGCGGCGCGAGCTGAGCGAGATGTTCGACAGCATCGCGCGGGTGCAGGGAGCGGCGTCCGCGCCCATGCCGGCGCTCGTGGCTTCCAACGCGTCTGCATCGGCGTCGGCGGCTTCTTCGGGCAGCGCGGGCGGCCTGTCGATTCCGTACGTCACGCACGACATCGAGACCGTCGGCGCGCGAGCCGAAGCGCGCTACAGCAGCTACGCGCATGCGTTCGCCGGCATGGGCGTGCAGTTCGTGCTGCTGATGGGCGTGGACCTCGGCATCGCGCTGCTGACGATGCGCCGGCTTGGCTTGTGGAAGCGGCTGCGCGCCGCGCCGCTGTCGCGCGGCGTGCTGCTCGGCAGCCGCATCGTCAGCTGCGCGCTGATCGCCGCGATCTCGCTCGCGGCGGTGTTCGCGATCGCGGTGGTCGCGTTCGGCGTGCGCATCGACGGCAGCCTCGTCGGCTTCGCCGCGGTGCTGGTCGCGTTCGCGTTGATGACCTCGAGCTTCGGCCTGCTGATCGCCGCGATCGGCAAGACGCCCGAAGCCACGCGCAGCCTCGCGATCCTCGCGACGCTGCTGATGGTGATGCTGGGCGGCGCGTGGGTACCGGCCTTCATCTTCCCGGCCTGGCTGCAGACGATCTCGCTGTTCGTGCCGACGCGCTGGGCCGTCGACGGCATCGACGCGATGACCTGGCGCGGATTGCCGTTCGACGCCGCGGCGATGCCGGCGGCCGTGCTGACGGGCTTCGCGCTGCTGTTCGCCGCACTCGCGCTGTGGCGCTTCGACTGGGAAGAGTGATGGGACCCCTCGCCCGATGAATACATCGGGCGATCCCCCGAGGGGATGCGGGCCGGCTTGGGAGCGGCCCGGCGCTCGGCCCTTGGGGAGTGATGAACCCCTCACCCGATGAATACATCGGGCGACCCCCCGAGGGGATACGGCCCGGCGCTCGGCCCCGGAGAACGCGCGGCGGTCGTTGGCCTAGCGCCGCTCGACAATCACCGGCACCAGCTGCAGTTCGCCGCGGATGCGCTCGGCCGCCGCGCGGGCGTCGTTGCGGCTCGGGTAGGGGCCGGCCTGCAGGCGGTACAGCGATGCGTCGCTGAACACCGCGAGCAGCGGCGAGAGCCAGTCGAGGTCGCTCGCGACGCGCTGCTGGAAGCTCTCGGCGCCGTCGCGCTGGCGGAACGCGCCGAGCTGGATCCAGAAGCCGCGCGCGGGCGTCGTGAACGCACGCGCGGGTGGTGCGTCGGCGACGGGCGCGGTCGCCGATGGCGTGTTCGGCACCGCGGCAACGACCTCGACGGGCAAGGGCGCGGCCGAGGCGCTGGAAGCAGGCAGCGTCGCCGACACGGCCTCGCTCGCCACGGAAGGCGCCGGCGATACTGCGGCCGCCGGCGTCGTCGTCGACACCGGCGCCACCATCGCCGCCGGCACGGCCACGCTCGCGGCCACCGCCTCCATCACCGGCGTGTCGCGCCGCCACGCGCCGGTGCGGATGTCGTCGAAGGTGATGCGCTGCAGCTCGACCTGGCCGACGCCGCGCAGCAGATCCAGCTTGAGCGCAGCGGTGTAGCTGAGGTCGACGATGCGGCCGCCGTGGAATGGGCCGCGGTCGTTGATGCGCACCAGCACCTCGCGGCCGTTCGCCGGGTTGCGGATGCGCGCGTAGCTGGGGATGGGCAGCGTCGGGTGCGCGGCCGTCATCGCATACATGTTGTAGACCTCGCCGCTCGCGGTGCGCTTGCCGTGGAACTTCTTGCCGTACCACGAGGCCAGCCCGCGTTCGGTGAAGGGCGCGTCGCGCGTGATCGGCACGTAGCTCTTGCCGAGCACGTCGTAGGGCTTGTTCGGGCCGCCGTTGCGGATGGCTTCCAGCCGCGGTTCGGCATCGGGCACCCTGCCCAGATCGGCCGGCGGATTCGCCTCGGCGCCGTCGCGGTCGCCCGAGGCGCGCACGGCACCCGACGACGCGCCGCGCTGCGGGCCAGAGGCGCAACCGCCGAGCACGGCCGCTGCCAGCACGAGCATGCCCACCACCGACCATCGCGACGCGCCGAGTCTCATGCGCGCGACCATACACGAGCCCGAGGACCAAGGCCGCCCACGGCGCGTGGCAAACTTCGCGCCGCCCTGGAGGGCGACACCCGCTCACAAAAATCACGTTGCATGAACACGACCGAAGTTTTCCTGATCGCGATGCTGATCATCTTCACGGTGCCCTACCTGATCTGGCGACTGGCGCGCACCGACTACTTCGCGCCCCTCGTGGTCGTGCAGATCATCACCGGCATCCTGCTCGGGCCGGGCGTGCTGGGCGCGGCGTTTCCCGAGTACTACAAATTCGTCTTCAACCCGCCGGTGATCGCGGCGCTGAACGGCATCGCGTGGTGGGCGGTGATGGTGTTCGTGTGGATCGCCGGCATCGAGCTCGACCTGGTGCAGGCGTGGCGGCATCGGCGCGAGAGCGGCGTGACCGCGGGTCTGGCGCTCGGCGTGCCGCTGGCGTTCGGCAGCGTTGCCGCGATCGGCATGCTGGGCTTTCCCGGCTGGATCGGCCCGAAGGCGATGACGTGGCAGTTCGTGATGGGCATCGGCATGTCGTGCGCCGTCACCGCGCTGCCCATCCTCATCTTGCTGATGGAGAAACTCGTGATCCTGCGCCAGCCCATCGGCCAGCGCATCCTGCGCTACGCGAGCGTCGACGACATCGCGATCTGGGGCGTGCTCGCGCTGATCCTGATGGACTGGCAGCGCGTCGGCAAGCAGCTCGGCTTCCTGGTCGCCTTCGTGGTGCTGGGCACGCTGTTCCGCAAGCTGATGGCACGCATTCCCGAACGCGACCGCTGGTACGCCGGGCTGATCTGGCTCGCGGCCTGCGGCTTCGGCGCCGACTGGTCCGGGCTGCACTACATGGTCGGCGCCTTCCTCGCCGGCGCGATCATGGACGCGCACTGGTTCGACCAGAAGCAGATGGACTGGCTGCGCCACAACGTGCTGCTGGTGGTGATGCCGGTGTTCTTCCTGAGCACCGGGCTGCGCACCAACTGGAACGTGGGCGGAGCGGCGGTGTTCATCGCGGCGGCGGTGCTGCTGCTCGCGTCGGTCAGCGGCAAGCTGATCGGCACGCAGCTGGCCGGGCGCATCCTGAAGTGGCAGCCCGGCGAAGGCGCGCTGATCGGCTGGCTGCTGCAGACCAAGGCGCTGATCATGATCATCTTCGCCAACGTGCTGCTGGACAAGCAGATCATCACCAACGAGACCTTCACCGCGCTGCTGCTGATGGCGGTGGCGAGCACGATGCTCACGGTGCCTGTCGTCTCGCCGATGCTGGCGCGCATGAAGGAGATCGTGTTCCGGGCGAAGTAGCCGCAGAGGCCACGGGCCGCTCGCGCGGTTGACGCGGCACGCCTGCCAGCGAGAATGCAGCGGCACCCTGGCCTCACCGCATGACACTGCGTCAAACGATCCGCTTCTGCACCGCGCACGACGGCGCGCGCATCGCCTATGCCGAGACCGGCCAGGGCGCGCCGCTGGTCAAGGTCGGCAACTGGCTGACGCACCTCGAATACGAGCTCACGAGCCCGGTATGGGGCCACCTCGTGGAGGCGCTCTCGCGCGAGCACCGAGTGCTGCGCTACGACCAGCGCGGCACCGGCTTGTCCGACTGGGACGTGGCCGACATCTCGTTCGAGGCCATGGTGCGCGATCTCGAGACCGTGGTCGATGCGGCCGGCATAACGCGCTTCGCGCTGCTCGGCATCTCGCAAGGCTGCCCGGTGGGGATCGCGTACGCGGTGCGGCACCCGGAGCGCGTCTCGCACCTGGTGCTGCACGGCGGCTATGCGCGCGGCCGGCGCCGGCGCGGCGGCGATGCGGCCGCGATGGAACTGGCCGACACCATGATCAAGCTCGCGGAGCTCGGCTGGGGCAAAGCCGATTCGTCCTTCCGCCAGTTCTTCACCAACCAGTTCATCCCCGAGGCCAGCGCCGAGCAGCAGCGCTGGTTCAACGAACTGGAGCGCGTCTCGGCCTCGCCGCACAACGCCGCGCGCACGATACGCACGCTCTACGACATCGACGTCACCCCGCTGCTTCCCGCGATCGATTGCCCGACGCTGGTGCTGCACGCGACGCACGACCTGAGCGTGCCGTTCGCCGAAGGACGGCTGCTCGCCGGTGCGATCGCGCAGGCGCGCTTCGTGCCGCTGGACACACCGCACCACCTGATGCTGGCCGACGACCCGGCCTGGCCGCGCTGGACCGACGAGGTGCAGCAGTTCCTCGGCATGCGCAGCGCGCTCGCGGGCGACGTGCGCTTCGACGCGCTGACGCCGCGCGAACGCGAGCTGCTGGAGCTGATCGCGCAGGGCCGCGACAACGCGCAGATCGCCGCGGTGCTCGCGCTCAGCGACAAGACCGTGCGCAACCACATCACCAGCATCTTCGCCAAGCTGGAGGTCGAGAACCGGCCGCAGGCGATCGTGCTGGCGCGCAACGCCGGGTTCGGCGCGGCCTGACGTCGCTCTTTGGGGCGCTTGTCCTGCCCGCGCTTGGCGATTCCGCCAGCGCCTGGGACCGTCGCCTCATGCGCCGGCGCGGCCTGGCGCGAATGATTCGTTCACGTCGATGTGACGGATCAATGCCCAAAGGCACGCACCATGCAAACCACCTCCACACCCACCACCGACATGTCACGTGACACCTCGCGCGACACCGCACGCTATGCCCGCTGCATCGACGCCTCGCGGCGCGTGCGCTGGGACATCGACCGCGACGTGATCCGCGGCCGCGGCTTCGACCTGAGCCAGCGCTTCCTGCCCGATGGGCTCTCGCTGATCGACGAGATGCCCTTCCTCAGTTGGAACGAGCAGCGCCTGCTCGGCCAGGTGCAGGGCCGCACCTACGCGAACATGTTCGGGCTGGTCGAGCGCTTCATCGGCGCCAAGATCATCGAGGTCAGCCGCGACCACAGCCTCGGCGACCAGACCGCGCTCGAAGCGCTGGTGCGCTTCACCGACGAGGAGCTGAAGCACCAGGAGCTGTTCCGCCGCATCGAGCTGCTCGTGGCCGAGCGCATGCCGCCCGGTTACCGCTTCGACATCGCGCCGAACGACGTCGCTGGCTTCGTGCTCGGCAAGTGCACCTGGGCCGTGCTGGCGCTCACCTGCCACATCGAGCTGTTCTCGCAGGCCCACTACCGCGCCAGCATCGACGGCGCGACCGATGTCTCCGACCTGTTCAAGGACGTGTTCCTGTTCCACTGGAAGGAGGAGTCGCAGCACGCGATCCTCGACGAGCTGGAATGGAAGCGCGAGGACGCGAAGCTCGCGCCGGCGCAGCGCGACGCGGCGGTCGACGACCTGATCGCGCTGGTCGTCGGCGTCGACGGCATCCTGCAGGCCCAGGCCGCCGCCGACACGGCCTACTTCATCGCGGCCAGCGGTGTGTCGCATCCGGAAGCGGCCGAGCGCATCGGCGCCACGGTGCTGAAGGCCTACCGCTGGCAGTACATCGTCTCGGGCGTGATGCACCCGCACTTCCAGAAGGTCCTGGGCCAGCTCGTCGACTCGGCGCAGATGGCGCGCATCCAAGGCGCTTTGGCGCCGCTGATGTACGCGGTGCCCAGGACGCCGATGGCGATGGCCGCCTGATGAGCTTCAGGCTGCGGACGCGGCGGGCGTGCGCGGCGCGCGCCTGCCGCGCAGCCGCGACAGCAGGAACAGCGCGATCGTCAGGTTCATCAGGTTCCAGCCGATGCCGTTCAGGAAGGCCGCGTGGTAGGAGCCGGTCAGGTCGAACACCTTGCCCGACATCCAGCCGCCCAGCGCCATGCCGAACAGCGAGGCCATCAGCACCGTGCCGACGCGCGCCCCGGCTTCGGCCGGCGGGAAGTGCTCGCGCACGATGATCGCGTAGCTCGGCACGATGCCGCCCTGGAACAGCCCGAACAGCGCCGAGATCACGTACAGCGACACGAGCCCGTCGAACGGCAGGAACATCAGCAGCGCGAGGCCCTGCAGCACCGAGCCGAGCAGCAGCGTGCGCAGCCCGCCGATGCGGTCGCAGATCAGGCCCGAGACGATGCGGCTGACGATGCCGGCGGCGAGCATCAGCGACAGCATCTGCGCGCCGCGCGCCGCGCCGTAGCCGAGGTCGCCGCAGTAGGCGACGATGTGGACCTGCGGCATCGCCATCGCGACACAGCAGGCCACGGCCGCGATGCACAGCAGCGTCTGCGCGTGGCCCATGCTCAGCCCGAACGGGCGCGTCGACGGCATCGCGCCGCCGGCCGCAGCGGTGGTCACGACCGCCTGCACCGGCGGACGCGGCCGCAGGAACAGCGCGAGCAGCGCCATCGTGACCGCCGAGAAGATGCCCAGACCGATGTAGGTCTGGCGCCAGCCGACGGTCTCGATGTAGTGCTGCACGACAGGCGGCCAGACCGCACCGGCCACATAGTTGCCGCTCGCGCAGATCGCGACCGCGATGCCGCGCCGGCGTGCGAACCACAGCGAGGTGTCGGCCACCAGCGGCGCGAAGATGGTGGAGCTGCCGAGCGCGCCGATCAGCACGCCGTGCACGACCGCGAAGCCGAGCAGGCTGCCCGCCATGCCGGCGAGGATGAAGCCGCTGCCGACGCCGACCGCGCCGATCAGCACGACCGTCATCACGCCGAAGCGATCGGCCAGCTTGCCCATCGCGATGCCGCCGAGGCCGAAGCCGATCATCATCAGCGTGTAGGGCAGCGAGGCGTCGGCGCGCGCGACGCCGAACTCGGCCTGCACCGGCGGCAGCACGACCGCGATCACGTACATCGCGCCGCTGCCGATGGTCATCAGCAGCAGCACGACGAACAGGCGCATCCACGCGTAGCGCGAATCGACCTGATGCAAAGCGGAGGAGCTCATGGCGTGCTCGCTTCAGCGCGGCCGGCGCATGCGGAACAGCTGCTCCGGGCCGATGCCGAAGTAGTCGGCCGGACCACCGCCGCGCAGGATGGGCTGCGCCGCCGCGGTGTCGTAGATGCCGTCCTTCAGCAGCGACGCATCGATGTGCACGCCGACCACTTCGCCGAGCGTCAGCCAGGTCTCGACCGGCACGCCGTCGACGCCCTGCAGCTGCACGATCTGCGTCACGCGGCACTCGAACGACACCGGGCTCTCGGCCACGCGCGGCACGCCGATCAGGCGCGAGGGCAGCGGCGTGAGCTGCGCGAGCTCGAACTCGTCGACCTCCGGCGGCACGGCCGCGCAGCTCGCGTTCATCGCCTCGGCCAGCGGCCGGGTCGCGAGGTTCCACACGAACTCGCCGGTGGCGCGCACGTTGTGCAGCGTGTCCTTCGCGCCGATGCTGGCGAAGCCGACGATGGGCGGCGTGTAGTTGAACGCGTTGAAGAAGCTGTAGGGCGCGAGGTTGAGCCGGCCCTGCGCGTCGCGCGACGAGATCCAGCCGATCGGACGCGGCCCGACGATCGCGTTGAACGGGTCGTGCGGCAGGCCGTGGCCCAGGCGCGGCTCGTAGAAGTGCATGGCGGTGGCGGTGTCTGCGGTGGCGTCATTCATGCGGGCAAGTATGCCGGTGCGCCGCGAAGCCTGCCCGCGCTCACGCGCCGCCCACCACCGACAGCGAACGCACCTGGTTGCGGCCGCTGCACTTGGCGAGGTAGAGCGCGCGGTCGGCGGCCTTCACCAGATCGCTGGCAGCGGCATCGGGCTGCGGCCGGGTGCTGGCCACGCCCACGCTGATCGTGATCACGCCGACATCGCTGTCCGGGTTGGCCACGCGCAAGGCCTCGACCGCGGCGCGCAGCCGTTCGGCCACGACGCGGCCGCCGGCCTCGTCGGCATCCTGGATCAGCGCGATGAACTCCTCGCCGCCGTAGCGCGCGAGCAGGTCGCCGGGCCGCACCAGCGCCTCCTGCAACGCACGCGCCACATCGCGCAGGCAGGCGTCGCCGGCCGGGTGGCCGAAGCGGTCGTTGAGCAGCTTGAAGTGGTCGATGTCGATCATCAGCACGGCGAGCGAACGCTCCGAGCGCAGGTCGCGGTGCCAGACGCGTTCGAGCGCCTTGTCGAGAAAGTGGCGGTTCGGCACGCCGGTGAGCGCGTCGGTCCAGGCGATCACCTGGAGTTCGGAGCGCTCGCGCTGCAGCGTGTCGCCACGTTCGATGTGGCGCATCTGCGCGACCGCGTTGCGCATCGCATGCCCGACGACCGCGATCAGCACGCCGGCCGCACCGGCCGCGAAATGAACGCGGATCAGGAACAGCGAGACGATCAGCAGCGCGCCCGTCAGCACAAGCGGGCTCGCGACGCGCACCGCACGCACCAGCCGCGGCCACGGGTGCAGCGGCATCACCGTGACCGGCCCGCGCAGCGCGAACCACGCCAGCAGCGCGAACGCGATCGTGATCAGCAGGCCCCATTGCGGCCCGAGGTCGGCGTTGCCGGCGATCACATGGTTGTTGAAGACGATCAGCCCGGTGTAGACCGCGAGGTAGGTGGCCAGCGCGCGGAACAGGTCGCGCTCGCTGTCGTCGTCGGCCGCGACCCAGCGCACTGCGGCGCCGCTCAGCATGAAGAGGTTCTGCGCGTCCTCGAGGCGGATCATCACCATCACGCCGGCCATGTCGGGCGCGCCGCGCGCGGTCAGCAGGGACCACGCGAGCAGGAAATACGCGACACCGAGCGCCAGCGCGTGCGCGCCGTCGATCACGCGCACCAGCCGCCGCCCCGCCGCCTGCCACTCGGTGGCGATCAGGAAGGTGATGGGCACCGCCGCGAGGTTGAACGCGAGCGAGCTGTTGCGGTACATCAGGTTCGCGTGGCCCAGCACCAGCTCTTCCCAGAGGTTGCTGAAGGCGCCGAGCGACCAGCACCCGAGCGCCAGCGCCAGCACGCGCCACGCGGTGCGTGCGGTGGGCTCCATCTCTCGCGACGCGCGCCACAGGCAGGCGAGCGCGGCGAGCAAGGGCGCGGCGACCATCAGCACGTAGGCCGCGGGGCCAGCGATTTCCGGCAGGAACCACAGCAGGGCGACCTGCGACGACAAGAAGGCGACGGGGAGAAGAATCGGCATGAAAGAGAAGGCCGCCGGCAGGCGCGGCGCAGCGACAGATGTTACTTCGCGCCCCGCGTGGCAGACTCGGGAGATGCCCGCTCCCGATCTGCGCGTGCTGTCGCTCATCCCGCCGATGACGCAGCTCAACACGCCCTACCCCTCCACCGCCTACCTGACCGGCTTCCTGCGCTCGCGCGGCGTCGATGCCGCGCAGGAAGACCTCGCGCTCGCGCTCGTGCTCGAACTGTTCTCGCCCGCCGGCCTGCGCGCTGTCGGCGCGTGCATCCAGGCATTGCCAGTCAGCGCGCGCACACCGCGCGTGCAGGCCTTCGAGGCGCAGTTCGATCGCTACCTCGCGACCATCGCGCCGACCATCGCCTTCCTGCAGGGCCGCGACACCACGACCGCGCACCGCATCTGCAGCCGCGCCTTCCTGCCCGAAGGCGCGCGTTTCGAATCGCTGGATGTCTACATCGCCGACGACGACGGCGGCGATCCGCTCGCCTGGGCCTTCGGCGCGCTCGGCCTTGCCGACCGCGCACGCCACCTCGCGACGCTCTACCTCAACGACATCGCCGATGTGCTGCGCGACGCGGTCGACCCGCGCTTCGAGTTCGTGCGCTATGCCGAATCGCTCGCGCAGAGCCAGCCCACGTTCGACCCGCTCGCCGAAGCGCTCGCGGCCGAGCCCAACCTCGTCGACCGCACGCTGATCGCGCTGACGCTGGCCGCGATCGAACGCCACGCGCCGACACTCGTGCTGATCTCGGTGCCCTTCCCCGGCTCGGTCTACGCAGCCTTTCGCATCGCGCAGGCGATCAAGGCGCACGACCCGACCATCGTCACGGTGCTCGGCGGCGGCTTCGTCAACACCGAGCTGCGCGAACTCAGCGACGCACGCGTGTTCGACTACTTCGACCACGTCACGCTCGATGCCGGCGAACGCCCGCTGCTCGCGCTGATCGAGCACCTGCAAGGCAAGCGCAGCACGCAACGCCTGGTGCGCACCTACCTGCGCGAGGCCGGCGCGGTGCGCTACGTGAACTGGATCGAGGCCGACGTCGCGTTCGCCGAGGTCGGCACGCCCACCTGGGACGGCCTTCCGCTCGACCGTTATCTGTCGCTGCTGGACATGCTCAATCCGATGCACCGGCTGTGGTCCGACGGGCGCTGGAACAAGCTCACCGTGGCGCACGGCTGCTACTGGAAGAAGTGCAGCTTCTGCGACGTGAGCCTGGACTACATCTCGCGCTACGAAGGCGCCTCCGCCTCGACGCTGGTCGACCGCATCGAGGCCATCGTCAACGAAACCGGCCAGACCGGCTTTCACTTCGTCGACGAGGCCGCGCCTCCGAAAGCGCTGAAGACGCTCGCCGCCGAACTGCAGCGCCGGCAGCTCGCGATCTCGTGGTGGGGCAACATCCGCTTCGAGAAATCGTTCAGCCCCGAGCTGTGCCAGCAGCTCGCCGACAGCGGCTGCATCGCGATCTCGGGCGGGCTCGAGGTCGCATCGGACCGCTTGCTCACGCTGATGAAAAAGGGCGTGTCGGTCGAGCAGGTCGCGCGCGTCACCAAAGGCTTCAGCGACGCCGGCATTCTGGTGCACGCCTACCTGATGTACGGCTTCCCGACGCAGACGGTGCAGGACACGGTGGACGCGCTCGAGTACGTGCGCCAGCTGTTCGAGACCGGCTGCATCCAGTCGGGCTTCTTCCATCGCTTTGCCTGCACGGTGCATTCGCCCGTCGGCCAGAACCCCGGCGACTACGGCGTCACGCTGCAGCCGCTGCCGCCCGTCTCGTTCGCGAAGAACGACATCGGCTTCCACGACCCGACCGGCGTCGACCACGACGCGCTCGGCGTCGCGCTGAAGAAGGCGCTCTACAACTACATGCACGGCATCGGGCTGGAGGAAGACGTGCGCAGCTGGTTCAGCATGAAGGTGCCGCGCACGACGGTGGCACGGCACCGCATCGCGCGGGCGTTGGCGGTGATGGCGTAGCGGCGGCGCCCGCTACCGCCGCTCGAACTGCGCCGACGCGAGCATCGCCTCCGCATCCGCCCCGTCCACGTCCAGCGTCGACCCGCGCGGCCCGAACAGGTAGCTGAAACCGGTGCGCGTGCCGCGCACCAAGGTCGATGCTTCGCCACGGTGCCCGATGCGCACCGTGTTCTGCGGCCTCGGCGCCACGGGTTCGGCGAGTGCCGACTCCGCGGCAGGCGTTGCGCTGCGCCAGGCGGCGCGCCGGTTTCCACAACAGCTCATGAATGTTCTCCTTGTCGTTTGTCGGCGCCGCGCAGCGTCAGGCGTTCGAACAGACACGCCGCGCCCGAGGCACTCCACCACACCAGCACGAACCCAACGACGTCGCTGATGATCAACAGCGCGAAGGCCGCGGCGACCCACAGGCTCAGGCAATAGAAGCAGTCCATCGCCCGGCCAAGGAGGCTGTCGCCCAGCCTCGCGCGCAACCGCACGACGAGGTCCGCCGGCCCGTCCTCTTCAGCGAGCAGGTGGCACACGCGCCAGGTCGCGAGTGCCACCGCCAGCCACTGAAGCTCCATCGACCAGCGGGCCACGAACTCGCGCTCTCAACCGTTCACGATCGCGATCTCGACCTCGGGCTGCGCATAGGCGTAGACCGGGTCGTAGTTCCAGTCGAGCAGGTGGCCGCCATCACCGCCGGACGGGTTCATCGCGCGGCTGTTGGCGCGGCAACCGAAGCCATACGCGCCCTCCAGCGATGCGCTGCTGAGCCGATAGCGGCCGGTGAGCAGCACCGCGTTGTCGGCGGTGGTCTGGTGCCAGTGCTCGGTGGCCGCCGCAACCGAGGTGAGCGTGAACGAACCGCCGCCGCAGCCGTGCGAGTACAGGTAGCTGTCGCGCAAATGATGCGCGCTGACCGAGACATCGAACTGCACGTCGATGTCCTGCGGCACGCTGCCGCGGCGGATGGTCGGGCACGGCACCAAGAGGTTGCGGCCGGGCAGCGCGAACGCGCTGTCGGACTCGCTCGCGAACTTCCATGCGAGCTGGTTGAACAGCACGCTGGGCGACGTGTTGTCGACCTGTATCGCGACCACGTTGGATGCGAGCGGCAGCGTCGTCTTCGCGGCATCGGCCACCTCGATCTTGAGCTCGACCCGTCCGAGCGCCGGCGTGGGCCATTCGAGCACGAGGTTGGCCGGATGGAAGTCGGCGGGATTCGGGAGCACCGGATACCAGCCCGCGAGGTCGGGCGTGACCAGGTGCGGCGCGCCCGACGGGATCGGGTAGATGTTCCACGACAGCCCCGTCACGGCCGAGAACGTGGCCGCGCCATCTGCCCGCGCGAGCACGCGGTAGAACGCGGCCTTGGGCACGTTGACGCAGCCATAGAGCTGCAGCGTGCCGAGGAAGGGCGTCTTCGCCGCGGGCCGCGGGCCGATCGGCGGCTTGGGCCGGTTCGGGCGCAGCGCATAGCCGAGCGCGGCGTCGAAGTAGGCCGCGTCGGTCAGCGGCATCAGGCCGGCGAAGAGCAGTTCGGGCACGTCCTTGCAGGGCACGAACGGTGTGTCGCAGACGCGCGATTCGCGGGCCGCGCTCGAGGCGACCAGCGTCACGTCGGGAATCGCGCCGGCGTTCCAGCGCACGTCGAAGAAGCCTTCAGCGTAGATGGTCTCTTCGGTGCCGTCGCCGTTGGTGTCCTGCGTGACGCGGAAGGTGATGTCGGGCACGTCGACGATCACCTGCCACTCGGGCACGACGATGTCGATGCAGCGGCGGAACGGGCCGCGGAACTTCGTCATGTCGAGCTTGTCGAGCACCCCCGGCACCACACCGGCGCGCGCCGCGATCGCGTGGCGCAGCGCGTCGGCAGGCTTGGCGTCCTTGGCGGCGACGAGCGTGCCGCCACCGGCGATCAGCGCCTGGAAGTCGGCCGGCAGCGGCGGCGGCATGTCGACCGGGAACGCGCGTTGCGCGCTCGCCGCGCCCAGCGCGCCGGTGCGCGCACCGAAGCTGCGGGCGTTCTGGAAATCGGCGGCGCGCTGCGCGAGCTGCCGGCCCGGCACGCCGCCGAGCGCTTCGGCGATCGACGCGCGCAGGTCGGTGAAGCGCTCGAACGGCGCCGGGTCGCCGGGCGGGATGCGGAACGGCGGGCGCGGTTCGGGGATCAGCACGAGGTCGCCGAGATCGGGCCGCACGAAGATGTCGGGGAAGCAGATGCGCTCATGGCGCCAGCGCAGAATCCAGTCGATGTCGAAGCGCGGCACATAGACACAGAAGCGGCCGCACTTGTCGGTCTTCACGGTGGCCAGCACCTCGCGCCGGCAATTGATCGGGAAGTGCCAGCCCCACTTCCAGCCCACCGGGAAGTAGCTCAGCAGCGTGCAGTCGGTGTCCTCGACGATCACGGTCGCGAACGGCACGGGGTAGTCGACACCGGTCACCGGGTCCTTCTTCACCACCTGGCCGCAGACCTTGCGGAAGAAGAACAGCTGCGGATCGATCTGCCACTTCAGCTTGTCGGAGAGTTCGAGCACGCTCTGGCCGGCGAGCTGTTTGGCGTCGACATCGGCGAGCGCGCTCAGGCGCCTGGCCTGCAATGCGTTGAGGGGCCGGCGATCGGGCGCCGGTTCGTTCGCGAGCACCGCGGGGGTGGTCGGCTTCTTGTCCTGGGCCATGATGGTTTGCCTTCGATGAGATGAGCGAGGCACCGGTCTCGTCGGTGCACCAGCGACAACCGCCGCTGACCCGAGTCAATCTAGGCGGCGCATCGGCGTGTCTCAACGCGTGCGCTAGGGAGGACACGCGGTCCTAGGGGCCCGCCTAGTTCTAGGGGCGTGGCATCGACAGGCGCAGCGCGTGTCCGGATGTTTTTCGCGATACTTCGCGCCATGCGCCTCCTGCCACTCTTCGTCGTCTGCCTCGTGTTCAGCGTGCCGCTCTTCATCGTGTGGCGACGACTGCGCGAAGCCAAGCGCGCCGACTTCATCCGCAGCTACGCGTTCCCGAAAGGGCTGATCGAGAAGCTGCAGCAGTTGCGGCCCGGGCTGCCTGCGAAAGACGGCCAGCTCGTCGCGCGTGCCCTGCGCCACTTCTTCCTCGCGCACCTGAAGAGCGGCCGCCAGTTCGTCGCGATGCCCTCGCAGGTGACCGACGATCTCTGGCACGAGTTCATCCTCTACACGCGCCACTACGACCGCTTCTGCAAGCAAGCCTTCGGCCGCTTCATGCACCACACGCCGGCCGTCGTGCTGGCCACCGCGCAGCGCGACAACACCGGCCTGCGCCGCACCTGGTGGCAGTGCTGCAGGGAAGAGAACATCAACCCGCGCAAGCCGACGCGGCTGCCGCTGCTGTTCGCGCTCGACGCCAAGCTCGGCATCGAGAACGGCTTCCGCTACGCGCCAGACTGCAGCGCGCTGCGCGCCGGCGGTGACGGCTCGGTCTACTGCGGTGGCGACTTCAGCAGCAACTCGTTCGACGGCGGCACCGACGGCTTCGGCGACGCGAGTTCGTCGTCGTCGAGTTCTTCGTCCAGCGACAGCGGCAGCACGAGCAGCAGCGATGGTGGCAGCAGCAGCGATGGCGGTTCGAGCTGCGGCGGCGGCTCCGGGTGCGGTGGCGGTGGCGACTGAAACCGCGGTCGCGCTGAACAGCGCCTGGCTGCGCAACCGCGTCGCCGAGCTGGGCCTGAAGCAGTGGTGGCTCGCCGAGCAATTGGGCGTCGACAAGAAGACCGTGATCCGCTGGCTGCACGGCCATGTGCGCACGGTGCAGGCCGCGAACGCACGCGCACTGGCCGCGGTGCTGGGCTGCAGCGTGGCCGACCTCACGCTGCCGCGCGACACCGTCGACCTCGCGAGCCCGCAGGATCAGCGCGCCGCGGCCGCGCTGCTGGCCACCAGCACGCTGATCGACAAGCTCGGGCCGGTCGGCGAATGGGACGTGATCGAGAGCGTCGTGAAAGCCGTCGCGGTGCCCGACCTGCCTCTGCATGTGCTGGGCACGCTCTACAACCAACTGTGCGTCGCGTGCTGGCGGCAAGACAAGCTCGACGAAGCCGAGCACGTGAACCGTGCTGCGCTCGACATCGCGCAGCGCTGCGGCGATCGCGCGCTGCTGGCGCAGGCGATGTGCAGCCAGGCGAATCTTCTTTACTGGCGCGGCGACAGCAGCAGCGCCATCGCGCGCTACCGCGACGGCCTCGCGCTGCGCGGCTATCTCGAGCCGCGCACGCTGGGCGCGCTCTTCAACAACCTCGGCGCCGCGCTCTACGAGACCGGCGAATGGCATGACGGCGAGGCCGCGCTGGAAGACGCGCTCGCGCAGTTCCGCATCGACGGCACGCCCACCAACTTCAGCATCGCGCACGGCCACCTCGCGATGCTCGCGCTGCTGCGCGACGACCTCATCGCCGCGGCCGAGCACAACGACGCCGCCCGCGCGCAGGCCACGCGCGACGACTACCGCCGCGGCCTGGCGCTCGCGCGGCGGCTCGATGCGGAGATCGCCGCCCACCGCGGCGATCCGGCCGGCGCGATGCAGGCGCTGGACGACGCGCGCGAAGCCTACGCCGCACTCGGCATCCGCGAAGCCGCCAACGCCGCGGCCGAGGCGCGCGTGCTGGTGTTGCTCGGCTTCGTGCACCGCGCCGAGCAGGTCCTGCGCGAGGCGTTGCCGCTCGCCGCGGCGTTTCCGCTCGAAGCCGAACGACTGCATCGCGCGCTGGCCGACATGCCACCGCATGTCTCTCGCCACCCGGGCAGCGATTGAGTAGATTGCGACGCAGGAGGAACACACCCATGGACTTCGACACCCGCATCGGCCAGGCCTGGACCGATCACGCCGGCGATTCGCCCGCCGTCGCTGCGCAACTGCCCGAGCTCGCCGCGCTGGCCGTCACCGAGCCGCAACTCGAACGCGTGATCGGCCTCGCGATGCATGTGCACGGCGCGCACCTGGCCGATTGGGCAGGCGGCCGCGCCGCGCTCGAAGACCTGCAACGCCACCCCGCCTACCGCGATGCCGCGGCCAGCGGCCAAAGCGTGCGGCGCGGCCTGGCGGCGCTGGCGCTGAGTGCCGGTGCGGGCGCGCAGCCTCAGGGCTTGTCGGCGTCGGACAGCGTGCGCGTGCATGCGATGGCCGCGGAGAACCTGCTCGACCACGACGCGGCGCGCTCTGCGGCGCTCTACCACCAGGCGCTCGCGCTCGCCGAGCGCAGCGCCCTGCCCGACACCGACGCGATGCACCGCACGCTGGGCGCGGTCTCGAACGCGCTGGCCTGCACGCTGGAGGAAAAGCCCGGGCGCTCGGCCGACGAACGCGCACTGATGATCCGCGCGGCACAGGCCGCGCGCCACCACTGGGAACGCGCCGGCACCTGGATGAACGTCGAGCGCGCCGAGTACCGGCTCGCGATGACCTGGCTGCAGGCCGGCGACCTTGCGCAGGCGCGCACGCATGCGCAGAGCTGCCTGGAGATCGTCACCGAGAACGACGGCCCGGCGCTGGAGCAGCTGTTCGGATGGGAGGCGCTCGGGCTCGTCGAACGCGCCGCCGGCAACGCGACCGGCCATGCGCGCGCATTGGCGAAGGCGCGCGCGGCTTTCGATGCGCTGTCGCCCGAGGACCAGGGCTGGTGCCGCGCGAGCGTCGACAAGCTCGCCGCTGATGCAGACGCAGACGCAGACGCAGACGCCGCCGGCGCCGGCGCATAAGTTATTCGGCCGCGGCGCGGCGGTTCGCCGATAAGCTCTCGCGTCCGCCACGCATGGCGCCCGCAACGCGAACCACGATGACCCGGCTTTCCCTGATCGGCCTCGATGCCGACGACACCCTCTGGCACAACGAGCCGCATTTCCAGGCGACGCAGACGCGGCTGCGCGAGCTGCTCGCGCCCTATGCCGCGCGCGAGCACATCGACGCGCAGCTGCTCGCGGTCGAGCGGCGCAACCTCGCGGTCTACGGCTATGGCGTCAAGGGCTTCACGCTGTCGATGATCGAGACCGCGCTGGCCATCGCCGATGCGCGGCTGCCCGCGACCAGCGTGGCCGAGATCCTGGCGTGGGGCCGCGAGATGATGCAGCACCCGGTCGAGGCGCTGCCCGGCGTGCACGACGCGCTGGCCGAGCTCGCGCAGCACGCGTCGCTGGTGCTCATCACCAAGGGCGATCTGTTCCACCAGGAGGCGAAGCTGGCGGCGTCCGGCCTCGGCGAGTTCTTCGCCGGCGTCGAGATCGTCAGCGAGAAGACGGCCGAGACCTACCGGCGCGCGTTCCAGCGCCACGGCGCATCGGCGGAGCAGGCGGTGATGGCCGGCAACTCGGTGCGCTCCGATGTGCTGCCCGCGCTCGAGGCCGGCGCGCACGCGGCGTGGATTCCGTATCCCTTGTTGTGGGAGCTGGAGGCCGCCGACGCGCCGACCGCGCACCCGCGGTTTCGTCAGCTGGCCTCGATCAGCGAGCTCGCGCCGTGGGTCGCGCTGCTCACGCGATGAGCCGCGCCGGACGCGAACGACACGGTCTCGACCAGCCGCGCATAGCTGCCGTCGGACAACTGCAGCCGCACCCAGCGCATGCGGCTCGCGGGGATCAGCACGTCCTGCTCGGTCGATGCGGCGGTGTCGAATTCGAGTGCGGGCGGGTTCGGTCCGTACCAGCCGGCGGCGTCCAGGCCTTGCTCGGCGCGCACGATGTCGTCGGTGGCATAGCCCCACAGCGAGCGCCCGACCAGCGCGCTCGCCGGCACGCGGCACTGCTGCTCGCGCAGGCGCGACATCGCGAGCAACTGGTGCGTCAGGTCGCAGATCAGGTGCACCGGATGCGTCGCCTGCGTCACGAGGCGCGCGAGCGCGTGGTCGGCCGCGCTGTCGAGCCGCGCGCTGAGCAATTCGCGCAGCGCGCGCTGCTCGGGCGGCGACGGCATCAGCTGGCCGCTCTCCCAGCGCGACACCGTGCCTTGCGACACGCGCAGCAAGCTGCCCAGCGCCTGCTGCTTGACGCGCCGCAGCGCGCGCCAGCTGCGCAGGCTGCGGCCGAGTTCGCGCGCGGCGCAGGTTTCGATCGGGGTGTGGTTCATCGTGTGGCAGGGCCGGCCGCATGAATCGCCATCCCTGGGCCGTGATTCTGATGCACTACGCGGCCGGCGTGTTCGCGGCCGCGCAGCTCGGCAAGGTCGCCGCGCTCGCGCCGCTGATCGCCGCGGACCTCGGCTTCGGCCTCGTCACGATCTCGCTCGCGACCTCGCTGATCGAGATCGGCGGCGCGACGCTGGGCGTGCTCGCCGGCGGCCTGGCCGGACGACTCGGCCTGCGCGCGACGCTGCTGGGCGCGCTCGCGTGTCTCGTCGTCGGCTCGGCCGGTGCCGGCACCGCGCAGGGCGCGGCCACGCTGATCGCCTGGCGCGTGCTCGAGGCCGCGGGCTACCTCGGCGTGATCGTCTCGGCGCCGGTGCTGATCATGCAGGCCGCCGGGCCGGCGCGACAAGGCACCGCGCTCGCGCTGTGGAGCAGCTTCGTGCCGGTCGGGCTCGCACTCGGCGCGTGGGCGCATGCGGCGGTGGCGGCACTCGCGTCATGGCGCGTCGCGATGTTCGCGAGTGCAGGCGTTGGCGCGCTGGTGCTGATCGCGATGAGCCTGCTGATGCCGCGCGCGCCGGCGGCCACCGACCACCCGCCGGGCACGCGCCCCAGTCTTCGCGCGCCGCGCGCGGCGTGGTGCCTGGCCGCATCGTTCGGGCTGTATGCGCTGTTCCAGGTCGGCGTGCTGGCGCTGCTGCCCTCGCTCTACACCCGCGGCGGGATGTCGGTGTCAGCGGCGGCCACCTGGACCGGCTTCGCCGCGCTGGCCACGTTGATCGGCAGCGTCACCGCCGCGTGGCTGCTGCGGCATGGTCACGCGCTGAAGCTGCCAAGCGCGATCGCGCTGGTCGTGCCCGCGCTGCTCGGCTTCGCGGTGTTCACGCCGGGCGGGTTGTCGCCTGCGGCGCCGGCGATCGCGATCGTGCTGAACATCGTCTCCGGCGTGTTCGCGAGCTTGGCCTTCGCGCTGGTGCCGCGCGTGGCCGGCGGCATCGCGCGCATGCCGCAGGCGAACGGCCTGCTCGCGCAGTTCGGCGCGAGCGGTTCGCTGCTCGGTCCGCCGCTGCTGGCGGCCGCCGCGGAACACGGCGGCTGGGGCGCGGCGGCCACGCTCGGCCTGGTGGTGTCGGCGCTCGCGGTGCCGCTCGCGCTGATGGCGATCTCGGGCGCAGAGCCCGCGCCTGTCAGGTCACCGGCGCAGGGTTGAACAGCACCAGCGCGTTGTGCAGCTTCCAGTGCTCGGCCCAGGTCTTCTTGCGGCCGCTGGCCACGTCGAGCATCAGGCGGAAGAGTTCCCAGCCCACGTCTTCTATCGTCGCGCTGCCGTCGGCGATGCGGCCGGCGTTCACGTCCATCAGGTCGTGCCAGCGGCGCGCGAGGTCGCTGCGCGTGGCGACCTTGATCACCGGCACCTCGGCCAGGCCATACGGCGTGCCGCGGCCGGTGGTGAACACATGCAGGTTGATGCCGGCGGCGAGCTGCAGCGTGCCGCAGATGAAGTCGCTCGCCGGCGTCGCGGTGTAGACCAGGCCGCTGCGCAAGCCCTTGTCGCGCAGCTTCTCGCCTGGCGACAACACGCCCGAGATCGGTGCGCTGCCGCTCTTCACGATCGAGCCCATCGCCTTCTCGACGATGTTTGAAAGGCCGCCCGCCTTGTTGCCCGGCGTGGTGTTGGCGCTGCGGTCGACCATGCCCTTCTGAAGGTACGCGTCGTACCAGGCCATCTCGCGGATCATCGCGTTCGCGACCTCGGCATTCACCGCGCGCGCGGTGAGCTGGTCGATGCCGTCGCGCACCTCGGTGGTCTCGCTGAACATCACGGTCGCACCGGCGCGCACCAGCAGGTCGGTGCAGAAGCCGACGGCCGGGTTGGCGGTGACGCCGCTGAACGCATCGCTGCCGCCGCACTGCACGCCGACGACGAGCTCGCTCGCCGGAACGGTCTCGCGGCGGCGTGCGTTGAGCCGCGCGAGGTGGACCTCGGCCTGGCGCATCACCGAGTCGATCATCGACATGAAGCCGACATGCGCGTTGTCCTGCAGGCACACGACATCGAGCTTCTCGTCGGCCGAGCTGCCGACGTCGGCCACGCTGCGTTCGTCGACGATCGCGAAGCTGCCCGGCGGCAGCAGGCGATCGGGCTGCAGCTTCTCGCAGCCCAGGCTCACCACCATCACCTCGCCACCGAAGTTCGGGTTCAGGCTGATATTGCGCAGCGTGCGGATCGGCACGATCGCATCGGGCGCGTCGATCGCGACGCCGCAGCCGTAGCTGTGCTCCAGCGCGACCACGTCGTCGACGTTCGGGTAGCGCGGCAGCAGTTCCTCCTTGATGCGCTTGACCGCGAACTCGGTGACGCCGGCCACGCACTGCACCGTCTGCGTGATCGCGAGGATGTTGCGCGAGCCGACCGAGCCATCGGCGTTGCGGTAGCCCTCGAAGGTGTAGCCCTCGATCGCCTCCATGATCGGCGGCTTCACGGTGGCGATCGGCAGCGCGTCGTCCAGCTCGCGCGCCGCGGGCATCTTCAGCAGGCGCTCATGCACCCAGCTCCCGGCGGGAATCGGCTTGATCGCATAGCCGATCGCGACGTTGTAGCGCAGCACCGCCGCGCCTTCGGGCAGATCGACGAGCGCGACCTTGTGGCCCTGTGGCACCTGATCGCGCAGCGTCAGGCCGGACGCGAACACGGCGCCCACGGGCAGGCCACCGTCGTTCGCGACGATCGCCACGTTGTCGTTCGCATGCATGCGGATGGTCAGCGGGTCGCGTCGGAGAGGAGCGTCGGACATAGCGGCAATCGGCTGTGGTTGTCGTACAACTCGATGATACGCCCCGTAGATTCCCGAGTGAACCCCGGGTTTGCTTGACCCTGCTTCGGCGCACGTTGTACGATGACTTGAACCTTTCTTGAACCATTTCCATTCCATCGAGGATTTCGCCATGAAGCTCGGATTCATCGGCCTCGGCATCATGGGCGCGCCCATGGCCGGGCACCTGGTCGCCGCCGGTCACACGCTCTACGTCACCGCGCGCAAGGCGCCGCCCGAGGCGCTCGCCGGCAAGGTCACGGTGTGCGCGAACGCCGCTGCGGTGGCCAAGGAGGCCGAGGTCGTCTTCCTGATGGTGCCGGACACGCCCGACGTGGAGGCCGTGCTGTTCGGCGAGAACGGCGTGGCGGCGGGGCTGAGCGAGGGCAAGACCGTCGTCGACATGAGCTCGATCTCGCCGATGGCGACCAAGGCCTTCGCGAAGCGCATCAACGACCTCGGCTGCGACTACCTCGACGCGCCGGTCTCGGGCGGCGAAGTGGGCGCGAAGGCGGCGAGCCTGACCATCATGTGCGGCGGCAGCGAGGCCACCTTCGAGCGGCTCAAGCCGCTGCTCGCGCTGATGGGCAAGAACATCACGCTGGTCGGCGGCAACGGCGACGGGCAGACGACCAAGGTCGCGAACCAGATCATCGTGGCACTCAACATCGCCGCCGTCAGCGAGGCGCTGCTGTTCGCGAGCAAGGCCGGCGCCGACCCGGCCAAGGTGCGGCAGGCGCTGATGGGTGGCTTCGCGGCCAGCCGCATCCTCGAAGTGCATGGCGAACGCATGATCAAGCGCACCTTCGCGCCGGGCTTTCGCATCAAGCTGCATCAGAAGGACTTGAACCTTGCGCTCGCCGGCGCGCGCGAACTCGGCGTGGCGCTGCCGCAGACCGCGAGCGCAGCGCAGCTGATGCAGGCGGGCGCGGCGCACGGCGATGCCGAGCTCGACCACTCGGCACTGGTGCGCACGCTGGAGCGCATGGCCGATCACACGGTGATGCCGGACTGACGCCGTCGCCGCACCGCCAGAACCAACACAACGAGAACGACCCGGAGACAAGCCCATGATCAAGACGACCCGTCGCGCGACCACGCTCGCGCTGGCCCTCGCCGCCTTCGGCAGCTTGGGCGCGCTGAGCGCACCCGCGTTCGCGCAGGACAAGTGGCCGAGCAAGCCCATCACCTACGTCGTGCCCTTCCCAGCCGGCGGCACCACCGACACGCTGGCGCGGCTGATCAGCCAGAAGCTCGGCGTCGCGCTGGGCACGACGGTGATCGTGGACAACAAGGGCGGCGCCGGCGGCAACCTCGGCTCGGAGCAGGTCTCGCGCGCCGCGCCCGATGGCTACACGCTGCTCGGCGGCACGATCAGCTCGCACGCGATCAACGTGAGCCTGTATCCGAAGATCGGCTACGACCCGGTCAAGTCGTTCACGCCGATCACGCTGATCGGCACCAACCCGACGGTGCTGGTCGTGAACCAGGCGAGCCCCTACAAGACGCTGCAGGACGTGATCAAGGCGGCCAAGAGCGGCAAGCCGTTGACCTCGGCCTCGGCCGGCAGCGGCACTTCGCAGCACCTGTCGCTGGAGCTGCTGAAGAGCAAGGCCGG
>Ga0307510_10000087_pt1 | contig 69309 bp, 54 predicted proteins | sample 12_EM_MG_FD_207224 | JGI IMG/M metagenome (GOLD analysis project Ga0307510, IMG submission 207224) | Populus trichocarpa ectomycorrhiza microbial communities from riparian zone in the Pacific Northwest, United States - 12_EM | ecosystem: Host-associated > Plants > Roots > Unclassified | place... | reverse complement strand
CCATTTATACTTTTGCCTTCTGAACCCCCCCCCCCCCCCCTGTAACGAAGTTCGGGATTAGTATAAAAAAAGATATTTTTTTTTATCTGCTAGGCTGCGCTAGAAGCCGAAATTTAATAAATATTGGGGCGTGCCTCTTAATATTAAATTAAGCAACGTATAGTAAAAGGAAAGCCATCATTAATGCGAATAACCCAGTAGCTTCAGAAAAAGCAAAACCTAGAATAGCATAATTAAATAATTGTCCTCTAAGAGAAGGATTTCTGGCTACACCTAATATTAATGCACCAAATACTACACCTATTCCAACACCTGCACCAATTAAACCTGTAGTAGCTAAACCTGTACCAATTATTTTTGCAACTTGTATCATTTTTTTTTTATTAAATTAAAAGCCTTGAACTTTATCGACCTTTCTCCCGATTTGAATATATATTTGTCCTTAGGACATCCTGCCGGCTGGCATACTTCTGATCCCCCAAGGGGATAGAGCAGCCGAAGGCTTAAATTAAAAATAGAACCAGAGAGTTTTAAGAAGCCTCTGGTATATTTTTATAAGCTTTGAAGCCTTCTAGCCAAATATATTAGGTTATACAACCACCAAAGTTTTATCTTATTAAGAGCGGACTTTTCTAACCAAGTAATCCGACTTCTGTACTATATCAACTTATTAAAATATAAGTCAGATACCTTTTCATATTGACGGCTCGCTGGCTTCTCCTCCTTATATCCCCCGCAGGGGGATCAGCTTTCTGATTTTTTACCCCTCGGCCTAGGACCAGGACTAGGGTCTTAATCCCTTAGTCCTGGGCCGGAAGGTAAATAAAAAATGAAGCTAGAAGCCAGTCAGACCGATAAGTATTCCGGGTAGGAAACAAGAGATTCGAACTCTTAATAAATAAAGCTAATAACTTTATTATACTGATGTAACCATCACTTTCTACCTATAGCAGGTCTCCTTCGTATCCCCCGAATGGGGATCAGAAAAGGATTAAAATATAATACGTGGACCACACATAAGGCTACTCCTTACTGCAATCAACATCATATTATTTAGCCCTCCAGACGAGTCGAACACCTATGTAATATCTAGGTTAAAGTTATTACATCTCACCGCCGAGGAAGAGTTTAAGGGGGGGGGGGGTTTACCACCCCCCCCGTACCCATTACCTTTTACGTTATCAATTAAAAAATTAATAACGTGCATATGTTTCTCTAAACTAAGAGTCTGGGACATATACGGTCATGTTTTGTTAAAGGTTAATCATCCCCGGGCAACTTCCACTACCCGAACCGTATTTCGACTTAACACCAATTAGAATCGCGCATACGAAGAATCCTATAAAAAAACCCGAATCCTATTATTCGCTGGATTAAAATAAGAGAGCAAACTTATTGCACGTACTCCTTTCAGCATGTGACGAGTGGTTAGTACCAATCCAAGGTTATATTCACCGTGACATAGTGATTCACGATTACTAGCAATTTCTTATTCATGCAGCCGAATTTCAGGCTACAATCCATATTTTTTTATCCTATTTTTTGAGATTAGCTAAAATTCGCATTTTCGCATCTCTTTGTTTAGGAATATGTGGCACGTCTTTAGCCCACAATATTAAGGCCATGATGACTTGTCTTAGTCCCTGTTATCAGATCCAATATAATGGACGAATCAGCCCTATCAAAATAATATATTTACAAATAAAGCTCAGGTTTACGTTAATTCCATGGCTTTTGCCACAGTTTCACAACATTAACTGGAAACAGCCGTGCAACACTTGTATGAATAAATATACTAAAACGACGACGTAGTCTCAATAATATCGATCTTCACGACGACTTCGTTGTCTTAATTTTTTTATTCTATTCAAATTGTGGTAAGATTTTTCGTGGATCATCGAATTAAACAACATACTTCACTACTGGTGTCAGAAACGGTCTAGTGATTTCAGTTCCTGCGTTGCCGCATTACTCTTGAGGTGAAATGCTTACACTTTCATTTATAGACTAAGTAAAAACCTAACCTATGGCATTCATCATTGTCTGCAAAGACTACTAGGGTCCCTAATCCTGTTCGTGCCGCAATGCCTTCGTCCTTCAACGTCAGTTTTTACATAAGAGGCTGCCTTCGCCTTTATCCGTCCCCCAGGTATCACAGAATTTTAACTCTCCACTCACAAGTACGGCCTCTTCACATAAAACTCTAGCAAAATAATAACCTTTTAAAGATGACATTTGCCGTCTAGGTACCCTTTAAACCTATTTAAGATGAATAACACTAGTCTCATACGTATTACCGCGACTGCTGGCACGTAATTGGTCAAGACATAATATATAGACTGTCATTATCAATCATATATTTAGAACTTTACTCCTTAAAAGGATCTCCTGCACTACCTCTTACCTCTTTTTTAAGGGGGTAGCCGGTCCATTCATCCAAGTTGCCAGTTCAGCCGTTAATGAGGTAGAAACCCAGTATAGTGAATCCCCTCCCGAACCGTACGTGCACCTTTCAATGCATACGGCTCTCCACCTGTGTCAACAACACTAAGAGCGTGAACAGTGCACCCACTGTATATACCTTTAACAGGATACATTGTCATTTAACGTGTAATTTAGAAAGTGACTATTTGTAGATAGATGAGAATTGTTCTCCATGCTGCATTTAGTTTAACTATTATTATTTAACACAAGCTGGCGCCCTTCATAGTTACCTAACTATAACTACTACTATGTTGCCTCTGCATTCTCAATCAACCATTGCAATTGGTTGTCTATTATATAACTTGGTTATATTAATCTCATCTTCAGGGAGTTAACAGGTTTTCAGTGATTTAATGGATCACCAATGTATTTACCTTTATGTACATCTAGATGACATTTTCTACATAAAGGTACTTGTTTCCTATTAACTCTAGCAACAGCTTTATCAAACTCGCTAAGCTTAACATTTAAGGTTTTAATGTGCTTAATGTGATGCATTTCCACAGATGTGGAACTACCACAGGATGCACAAGGAAAATCAAAATTCGTCTTAGTGCTAACTCTCCAATTAATGGACCCAAAAGGATCTACTAATGGATTGTTAACGACCTCGGAGCCCATAAATTTCATAGGTTCTTTGGTTAGCTTAGGTTCGTAAAATCAAATCCTTTTAACGGCTATACTGCTCCTTCTGATGACACTAATATTCTTCCCGAACCTGCTCAAGAACGATTTCTTATTGATTCTGTGTTTTAGACTCAGAGTCTTTCTAAGGCTTTCTTTTAGGATAAAAGACAGTTTAGATAGCTTTTGTCTATTATCCACAAAACTGTAGTAGTTCAAGATACCTCTGATAATTGAGTTGAATCTTAGTATTATGTCACTGTCTTGCAAAGGAACAAACATTTTATTTGGGAGAGGGTTTCATCTGCCATTCTTTTCAGAAAGTAGTCCCTTCTCTTTGGTCTTCGCAACTAATTTGGGTATAGGAGCGGTCATTAGTAGATTACCAGTGGGAATCTTTTTTCCTTTGACTACCTTTACTTCACCTTTATTAGAAGTTAAACGCTTTATTTGTGTTCCAAGGAAGACAGCTCTCTCTGCACGAGCGTTGGTTATGAGAGTTTTTTCCTCCGAGAGATCAAGTTTGAGATCTTTTAGGAGTAATCGAATGTTCTCTTTAAGACACACTGCTGTGGTACGAGGACCTCATACTCCGATAATCCAATCGTCAGCATACCTCACGTATTTGAAGCCCACAAAATTTGGATTTGGGATAATAGACTTATTTCTCCTTCTGTGAGACATTAGAATCTTGAATTGCTTTAAGAGACCTGCTCTTTCAGTTAGATCACAAGACCTATCAATCTTCTTTCGCAGTCTGTGGATTTTCATAGTTTGAGCATGGTATTGGGGGTTTGCTTTGTAAGGTTTTGAACTTTTATTAAGTTCTTCTCTATTCGTTATAATATTTTCCATATACAAATCTAATTCATGGAGGTATAGGTTAGATAGGAGAGGACTGAGTATTCCACCTTGGGGTACACCTTTATCTGAATCAATGAATTCTCCAGATGACTTGTTTGCATACTCTATATATCCAGCTTTTACAAATTTTCAATATAGATGTATAAGTCTAGCTTCCTTGAAGTGTTTAGTAATCAGACCTTCTAAAATATGGTGATCAATATTATCGAAGAATCCTTTTATGTCTCCTTCGATAAATCAGGCTACTCCTTTTCAGTTCCTTATTTCTCGTAAGGCTGTGTGGCATCCCCTGAGAGGTCTAAAACCATGTGAAAGGTTAGAGAATTTAGGCTCTAGAATACATTCGAGGACCATCTTGGTGGACTGTTGGATGATCTTGTCTCGAGGAGATCCTATACCGAGAGGTCTTTTCTTCCCATTGGCTTTAGGGATATACACCCTTCTAGCCGGTTTAAATTTGAAGGATTCATTTCTTAATTCCAAGGAGGTTCTCAGAAATCAGTCCTTGTCAATTCCATCCAGCGTGATGTTATCCGTACCTTCAACCATGTTTCCGGATTTACTCTTGATCTTTTCGTAAGCGAACAGCAATAATTCAGGAGATGAGATAGCTTCGAAAGCATTAATACATTTACCCGAGTCATCAAAGATTAAAAGGTTGTTAATATACTCGTTGATGTTAATATGTTTAACCGCCTCAATGTCTCATTCCCCTCATTGGCGTATTATTTTTGATGATTTGTATTCAGTAGAAGTTCTTTTCATTAATTATTATTTTTTTGTTTCCCACATATGGGACTTTCTTAATCTTTATTTACCCAATGAATTTCACAGAGGTTTTATATCCTAGATCCAGGCGTTAATGTATTAAATCTCTACTTTAGTTACCTCTATTTATTGAATAATGTGAGTGCCTTACAAAGCAGTTAGTTCATAGCATATAATAGTTGCTACTTTGAGAACTTCCGAAGTTCTAATATATACGGTCATGACTAATTTAGGTTTTTTGTTGTTTTATAATTTGCTTCTTTCGCAAAGGGTAACACTAATCTCTTCACACCTGCCACGGCCCGATGCAGATGTGTAGTGTAGGATGGTTTCTGAATGTAATACCCATCATGGTGGTCTTCCATACCCACAACCTCTTAATCAAACCATGTTAGTCCTAGCTCACAAAGGAATTGTCGTTTCTTCGGCCTGACATCCAACAGGTCCCGTTCCTTCGTTTTTCATACATGCTACACTCCCCTCTCTGTCACCAGATTTACAAGGACTAAGGTTGACACCCTTTTATATCCGAGGATAAGTATGATGCTTTACGAATAGTAGAGATAATTCGGTTTGAAGTGTCCAAACTACCATATATATTATTAAATCGCGCACGGCCATTGACCAAGATTCCTCACTGCTGTACATATACGCCTTGGGATTTTTTCATCCCCAATGTGGTCGATCAACCATTTCAGCTTCGACTCCGAGAATTGTTGGCTAGTTAAGCCATTACCTTAACTACTACCTATCCCGCAGATACCTTTCCTCTTAAAGCGGTTGTTACACCCTTTTTTTTATAAGGGATTTTTTCCCTCTCTTTAAGGTCGGCCGAATATCTTTCACTCACCTGTACACCACTTTTAATTCACCTTCAACATCTTTGCGGTAAGGCAAAAGATATTACACCATTACTAATTATAATTCAGGGTGCTTGGATACCTAATATCCAAAAAGCATAAATTAAACGTACGATTAGCATGTGTCAAGCATTTGGACAGCGTTCAATCAGAGCCATCACCAAACTCACCTATCAAAATAACATTTTTAATTTAAAATTCTTAAAATGTTATTCAACTCTTTGTTTACGGCTTCGTAGCCGTGATGCAATTTACTTTCAATAAATTTTTAAGTAACCCTTTACGAATTATGCTGGATCTTGAGAATCTATTTTTGATCATAAATTACACCTCTTATTAATTTTTACTTTTGATATAACCCCCACGCAGCCGAAGGACTCTAGCGTAACTTTTATCTGTTAATTCTCAGCCGGAGGCTCAGTAGCCATCCTACATTAATCCCTTACTTCTATATTAAAGCGTAGCCGGACCTTAGGCTAAAAATAAATATAAGCTATCCTGATCCCCCCTGGGGATACGAAGGACAAATAAAACTTTTAAACTTAATTATGAACCTGCTTTAGTTTTAATAGCTACTGATTTGACTTACCTATAACAAAGTATGCCAGCACTCACTAGAAAGTAGGAATAAGATTTGTCCTTCTTTATTCTTTATTTATTCGTCCTTCGGCTGCGTGCCTACAATAAAAATGTAGAACTAGCATTATTAATAAAAATTTATAGACCTTTGGTGGCTGTATCCCCTTGGGGGATCAGAAGTATGCCGACCTAGATTAACTTAAGGAAAATTTAAAGTTAACTATAACAAATAACTGATGGGTGCGTAGCCGGGAGAGCTTAATACTAGCTCCCGGCTACGCACCCTAATATCCTACAGTAGTGCTAACTTTCTCTTATACATTATTCCTAAGAGAAGTTATGCTGCCGACTCCTGGCTTCTGTATTTTTTTTTTATTTACCTTCCGGCCCAGGACTAAGGGATCAAGACCCTAGTCCTGGTCCTAGGTCGAGGGGTAAAAAAATCCAGAAGCCAGGTGGATTAGGCAGCAAATATAATATATATTTAGGAATAATTTAAGCTATATCCTGTAATAATTTCTTACTAAAAAAAGGATTTATATGGGCTTGATTTTCCAGAATAAAGTTATTTTATGTTATTTAATCTAACATTGTCTATTAACTTCTTTATATTTTCTATATAATACCTAAATTTATATTTAAATCTTAAACATATACTAAATCATAGACTTTCCTTAAAGATTAATTATGCATCTCAGATAAGACGACTTATAAATTAAATTTTTCCTATTACTTATCACTAAATATTTTTTTTTTGCTCATAATGGCTTTATTTTATTAATTAGAGTTTGCATCTTCGGAAAGGAGCAATACGCATGGAGATACTGTCCTCCCAATTATTATTTACTTTCTCCTTATCCCCCACAGTGGGATTAAAAGTCGGAGTGTACGACGTCTTAATATTATGAAAAATTGGCTATATTATATTAAGTATAGTATTTTAAACTATTAAGACGGGGAGGGTGATCCCCACCGTCTATAGCTATCAATCATATATTATAGTTTCTAGATATTTTTACCAACTATATCTTTAATGCTTATAGCATGTGACCTGATAATGGGAATAAAGATTTAACTAGACTTGTGATTTCTAATTGTATTTATTGTAAAGTTATCCACACGTGTTTCTCCATTTGCAGTGGGTAAAACTTCCCTAATAGTACGCCCAAAAAAGTTATATGATTTTACCCCCTTAAAATGTACACCTAAATCACTGAAACTTGTAGTATGGTTTTTGATATTATTATTGATCCGAAGCTCTAATGTTTTAGCTCTATTATCTTCTAACGCATCTGCAATAAGTTCATACTTATTTTTAGTTGAAAAGTCCCCGACTTGGCTTTCTGAATTTGGATTATTACCTCCAGGATTAGAGTTACTTCCACCTGAATCAATATTTCCTTCACCAGGAATATTGTTAAATCCTCCTTCAGATCCACTCATATAAACGTAGTACTCTCCTAAAAAAGAAAAATCCAAATAATTTGCTAAGTTAAAAATTATTAAAATAATAGGACATAAATAATATATAAAAAAAATATCATGTTTTTTAAAACAGATATATAATCGTATATAAGTAAATAAAGATTTTATAAGCATTAATGAAGATCTAAACCATCTTTTATATACCCAGAAGATAGAACAACAAAAACTTGAGCTTGTATAAAAGCAATTCCTAATTCTAGTCCTGAAAAGGCTATAATAAAGGCTAAAGGTATCAAACCCAATAAGAAGAATATTATTCCACTTGTCATTATATTGTAAGTAAAACCTGCTAAAATGTTTAATAACATGTGACCTGAAAGTCGTTCAACAAATTCATCCTCAGATTATGTTATTTCTTAACATAAGTAAAGTCCTCAGCATATACCACAGCATTCTAGTCTACTAATTTGAATAAATATTTTCCTTTAAAAGGTTTAGTTCTATTTTCTTTTAAGTATAAAGATATACTGGGTTGACGATAACCTAATGCTTTAGCAGCAGTCGTAATAGAAGAGTATACTGTAACCTCTTGAGTATCAACGTTAGTAACCTCCACTTTCATAGAAGTTTTTTGAACCTTTTCGGAAATTAACTTTATACTCTTGTCCGCGCAAGCTCCTGACTTTAAGTTTAATTTAAAAGTATATCTACCTAAAACAGGTTTATCTTGTTTTAAGTAAATATAATGTTCAATATATCTTTTGTCTATACCTAAAGCTCGAGCTGCAGCTCTAATGGCATGATAGGTAGTAGTATTATTTGGAGCTTGCGCCTCCAAATCAGTTACCTCAACTTCGATACCAGTAGATTGAGCTTTAGATAATTTAGTTAAAAATTCCCAAGATTCCAATCTCTTAGATGCAGCGACACGCATATTCTCAATTGTAGCTTCAGAATGTTTTCATCCTGACCCTCGATCAGGGCTTCCAGGTGTTTTTAAAATATTATACTCTGGAGAGTATACTTCAAAAAAGTGTTTTTCTCTAGACATAAGACTGTCTATACCACAGATATCTAGAATGGTAAAAGAAAAATTATGGTAGCCATATTTTAATAGTGCAACATAAATGGGCATACTTTTTTCATTTAGTAACCGATTAACATTGTAATATTCCAATAATCTACGTCTTAAATCTACTTTTCAGTGTTTTCGTTTACCTTTTCAACTTGGAAACGTTTTTTCACTGTTATAGAACCTTGTGTTTCTTTAAGGCGTTTTGAAAGTGAGGGTTGTGTAACACCCATACCTTCAGCAGCTCTAGTTATAGAAGTATACACTGAAATCTCATTAGTATTTAAATCTAAAACTCTTACGGCTGTCCCGCTGTCTACACTCATTTTATTTTTAATTGATTCTGAAAGAATAGATTTCCCTAATCTAGCTAAACTAATTAAGGCTTTAGTTTCAGCACTATGTTTTCTACCAAAGTTAGGGTTATTAATACCTTTACTAGCTAAACTAAGTAAATTTTTAGTTTGTTCAGTCAATTTACGCCCTTGAGCAGATTTACTCATCTTTCGCTTGGTTTCCTCCGAATGATTACTACCAAGTCTTGAACCTGCAGTAGAATTAAGATTATATTCGGGTTTAAATAAATCAATATAATATTGTTCTCTATCTACAGCCTTTTCTTTTGTACAATATTCTAAGATTTCTAATTGGAAATTTGAGTAACCATACTTTAAGATTGCACTATAAATTCGACTTTTACTTTTTTGTACTCTAACTGAAAGAAAAGAAAAATCATAGTAAACTCTAAGTCTTCGACCTAGATTTACACTACTACCTATATAAGTATTACCATTTTCCTTGTTAACTCAACGATAAATACCTACTTTATTTTTATTATCCTTTAGTATGATAGATTTATTTAAAAAAGCGTTAGGATAAACTACAATTGGAATAACGCTAATGCTGTTACTACTGTTGACACTATTGCTTTCCTTTGATACATCTTTTGCTAGATGTGAGTAACTTCTACGTTGAATATTACTCTTGAAATGATACCTTTTAATTAAAAAGGGATATAGATTAGGTCTTGGTTCTTTTCGTGAACACAATTACTATCCTTAGCTGTATACGACTTATACTATTTTTATTTTTATTATACTAATTAGATTTGTTATTATTTCACTAATAATAGATGAACCCTACCGACAGGGGGTAGGAACTACCGACATATTTTTTACCATTCAATTTATTAGTTCACATATAAATTCCGGATTTACCTTTAATGTAATTAAGAATATTAATTTTGTCTTTATCCGCATCATCAAAAACAGTCAAACCGGTAGAGTTAGTGGAAAAAGAATCGTCACTTATTGAACTTGAAAACATCCTTATGTTAGCGAAACTTAATCTATGACTATACAAGACACTAAACTTATCTTTATAAAATAGGCAGCTATTAAATCTGCTGACTTTATTTACGTGAAAACTATTAGATATAACAAATCTATTAGTAGAATCTTTTTGAGCAAAAAAGAACAGTATAAGTCGTTCACAATTTTATCCTTTCTTTAAAGGTATATATAAACTTTGTCGCCTTATTTTAAGGTGTTTATATACTTTATCCTTTCTTCAAAGGTGTTACAATGGATACTCATTATATATTGAGGATAGGCTATTGTGATATCTTTAATCTTGAATTACTTAGTTTCTTTCAAGAACCGGCTTTCCCGGCGACTAGAGTACACCTTACCATTAGTTTGGCGAAAGCCTAATGGAAGAACCGTCTACTCGTTGCTCTTTTACAGATAAGTTATCTGATTTAGATCCGCGATTACCCATTTCTATTACTAGAATCTTCTGGCTTGTTACCATACATGAGTGATTAGTTCATCCACATATACCCTTTCGAGTATAGCTTGGTACCAGAAGCTTTAGGGCTTCCCCTGAATTTGGCTCTTAAACACAATTAGATTGAGGTACCTAATCTCAATTTTTTATGTTGGCTGCTAATCTTAAACCTAGAGAAATATTTCTGGCTAGGTATGATATAAATTCGATCAGGACTAACAATGGAAGTAAAGGGAGTGGACAACCAGCTGGAACTAACAAAGAAAAAAACTCGAGTCCATGTTTCATGAATCCAAGAATAGTAGCCCCTAATACAATTGTGAAACTAAGTGAAAATGTTAAGACGAAATGACTTGTAGAAGCGAAACTATACGGAACCATTCCTATAAGATTATTTATTAAAATAACAATGAACAAAGTGTAAATAAATGGGAAGTATATCTGACCACTTCTGGAATTTATCTGACCAACAACTATACTATGTATAGTTTGGTATAAACTTTCTTGAGATATTGATCAGTTGTTACTTACTAATTTATTATAATTAGTACTTAAAATAGACATTGTTAATATAAATAATCCACCTATTGTTAAATAGAATCCAATATTTGTAATAGATATATGTAAGTTCCCTAATATAGGTGCATCAAGACTTAATAAATCTCTTATTTCAAATTGATCTAGTGGACTAAGTATTTCTCTGTATAAATTATTATTAAAGCTCCTGGTACTCATTTCGTACATTTATAGCTTTCTTTCTATATAAGCCTTTATAAATCCTGGCTGCGTCCAAAAACGCTAACCGCACATAATATTATGTTAGCGTAATACACCTTATAGTTAAGGCTTAATACAGCTTTGGCGGCTTCTGTGCTTGGCCAGAAGTCAAGCTAGAAGCACTCGTTCGACGTAGTCGCCAAAATTAATTATTTTCTGAGGCGGAGCCTTAGCTACTATGAAGTTTTGAAATAAAAGTACGTGATAAGAATAAACGTACAAATCTTGGTAAGATATATTTAGATAACATATATACTGTTATGGCTATAATAGCAAAAATAAAAGTTACTTCATTCACAAAATAAAAGGGTACTAATTGAGGCATATTATTAAATTATAAATTATTGATTAATTACTTAGATATAGAGTAATAGCGTCAAGTATTTGACGAAAAGACTAAAAAATCTTACCGCCCCAACAAGCTAGCGTCATAAGGAGAACTATAAAGAAGAAGTAAGTAGAAATTCTGCTTAGCTGCAAAGCCAGCCTACGGCTACAAAGAACTAAAAGGGAAAGCTTTTTAAATCAAAAACAACGAGCTCTTTCTTTAGCTATTATTCCCTTTTTTTCCTTCAGCCTTCTTTGCTTTAGCTTTTTCATTAGAAATTCGCCTTCTAATTAATCTAAGTCGTCTTTCTTCGTTAGTTTCATTTGCTACTAATTTAGCATGATTCTTTCGGCCTCTAGCAGAATTAGCTTCTCTCTGTTCTTCAGATAGATTTGCTCTAGATTTAGCGCCATAAACACGCTTTTTAGCTAATCTAATCTCTTTTTCTTCGTTAGTTTCATTTGCTATTTTGTTGGCGTAATTATTTCGGCCTCTAGCTAAATTAGCTTCTCTCTGTTCTTCAGATAGATTTGCTCTATAATTAGCTCTATAATTTCGCTCCTTAGCCCTTTGGGCTTCTCTTTTATTTGATTCTTCATCTGATAAATCTTCATTAGTATCATTTCTATCTTCATCAGTATCATTTCTATCTTCATAATGAGCTTTACCTGGTGAAAATCCACCTGGGTTTTTAGGAGGCTTACCTCCACCACCAGCCGGTTGGCCGAACCCTCCTGGTTGACCAGTACCAGAACCATGTGGTCCCGGATTACTAGTTAACATTTTAATTATATACTCTGAAAAGTAGTTAATAAAAATTTCAACTATTTTATCAAATAAAAGAAATAACAATAATAAGAAAATACACGCTAATATTAGTAAAGCTAAAAATAAAGCTAAATTTAGAATGAAATTTAACAAAGGAAAAAACTTTTTTAGTTTTTTATTACAACATATATAACATATACTTAGATATAAAATTACTATAAAAATAGTATAAGTTAATATAAGTAACCCTAAATAATCTTGTATAGAATTAGTCATATCTAATAATTCAACAATATTTAAATTTAATAATACCGAGTAAGCTCGCTGTGTGCAAAATGGTAAAAGCAAATAACAAAAAAATAATAAGCTAAGTATTTGTAATTTGCTTTTAGGCACTAAAATGTTATATAGATCGAAAAGAAATTTATTTATGGCAGTTAACAAACCATCATGTTCTAAATTAGAATAAAAATTTCAAATTATTCGTGAAACAAATTTTTCTATTCTATTATATATTTTATCTTTGATTAAATTATACATATATAAAATAAAATAAGTCAACAATGTTATAAACGGTAGGATCCACATAATACAGTAGATTAGGTAATTAATTACTTAGATATAGAGTAATAGCGTCAAGTATTTGACGAAAAGACTAAAAAATCTTACCGCCCCAACAAGCTAGCGTCATAAGGAGAACTATAACGAAAGAGTAAGTCAAAATTTTGCCTGGCTACCTACTTCGTACTTCGTACGGAGAAGCAGCAACCAATAGGTAGGATTAAGACATAGTATCGTTTCTAAAAATTTTAATAATTTGTGAAATATTATATAAACCTAACTAGCGAAGGATGAAGGGACTTTATATTACTAAAATAAAAGCGTACTTTATATGCTGATTCAATAAATTATCATACTTCAAGCTGGAGGGGGGGAACTTAATCTCCCCCCCCTCTAATTATAGATTTAATCCCCCAAAAATTATAGTTAAGATAACTTAATTTGGTAATTATATATTTCTAATATATCTTTAGTACTATAATAGTTATTAATTCTATATAGTCTTAAATCATTTAAAAATTTATATTCTTTACTATAAACAAGATAATGTTCTTTAATTATGTTAGTTAATAAGTTAAAAAATTTATCTTCACTCATAGATCCAATTCTGTCAAAAGCATTAATAATATTATGTGCTAATATTAAATTTAAACCAACATAAGTAATATCCTCAAAAACTTCTCTTTTAAAAGCCAATTTATTTGTATAAAAATCCACGATAAAAGATTCATCTTTTATTAAAGAATCTTCTAGAGGCTGGATTTTCAATTGTCTGTTAAATCAGTAAATATAATTTTCACCCCTCGGCCTAGGACCAGGACTAAGGTCCTGATCCCTTAGTCCTGGGCTGGAAGGTTAGTAATATCTTCCACGCCATCGCGTGGATCAATACCGCTAGATTGTAAAATTAAATATATATCTAACCAAATGTTATATTCTCATATAAGATAATATAAAGACAACACTCATTGTTGGTATAGTGATAAAGGGCTTTTATCATCTATATCGACAAACATAAAGCTAAAGTTTGTACCAACTAAAGGTGTAATAGTTACATCTTCAGAAGTAGCAGTGTTATAACCTATTCATCTTAAAACAATTTCCTTTTCTGATAGAAAAGAATCAAACTTAGGCATTATTAAAGAACCATTATGGTTTTTAATTAAAGCAGACAGATCTTGTCACTGAGTGTATTTTTTATTATTATAAATAAAAAATAAACTAAAATTTTGGTTATTACGACCAAAATCTATAGATAATTGATCATCCAACTCCAATATATCAGGATATTGTTTTAGTATTGCCTTTTTATCGGGAAAATTCTTTATTACAAATGAATCCAAAAATATTCGTTTTTAAAGATATACCTTTATTTTGAGCTAACTTTAAAATAGAATTCTTTAAGTTATCAATAATAAAACTATTACGAAATAAATTAAATAATTGAATATCAGAAGAAGAATTAGTGGTGTATAACTTTATTTGTCTAAGTGACACATTAGCTAAAGGCTTATTTAATTTTAAAACTTTAGCTTGATTGATCACAAAGTTTAATTTAACACGTACTATTCTAGAATTAGAAAGAGTAAAGGGAAGAACACCAGATTGTAAATTCTTCCCAAAATATTGTTTAGAGCGAGCTTGCTATATTTTTTTCAAAAATAAAGCGCCATCGTTTAAACTAAAAAAAACTAGTATAATTAATATTACTATTAAACTAGCACTAATTTCTGATAAGTAAATAATAAATATAAAAGATATAAGACCAACTAAAATATATAAAGCATAACTAGTTACTACACCAGTACTTAATTTAGTTAAGCTTTTACTTAAGTTCATTAGTCCTTTTTCAAGTCCAAAAGGACCTATTAATTCTACACTACCTTTATCTAGAACTTTCGTAGTTTGACCTCCTAAATAAAGTACTAAGTTTGTGACGTAATTATTATAAAACATTTCAACTAAGAACCGCTGGTTAAAGAAACCAAAAATATTACGACCTAATAAAGATAATTTAAAATTAATAACTGCACCAGATAAAAATTCCGAGATAGTAATAGCTAACGCACTAAAGAAGATAGTAAAGAAGAAAGGCAATAATTTGAACAAAGTAGGAACAGCAAACTCTGTATTAATTACTAATTCATTTGTAGGATGAATAAATATACTATTATCCGTGAAAAAGCTAGAACCAAGTCCTATAAACAAATCTTTAGCTAAGTAACCAAAGAATATTGAGAAAATAGCTAATACTATTAACGGTAAACTGATAAATATATCACTTTCATGAGCATGTTTATAAGAAGTTATAGGTCCATTGGGAGAAGTTAAGAATGTTAAGTATAAAACTTTAACAGAATATAAAGTAGTGAATATAGCTCCTATTGTAGCTATAACATAAACAGCAATACTACTAAAGTGATATTGTCCAAAGGCAGATTCTAATATAAAATCTTTACTATAGAAACCAGTCATGAAAGGGAAAGCTACTAAACTTAAACTTGCTATTAATATAACAGAATAAGTTAAAGGTAAAAATGAGATTAATCCTCCATATCTTCTGAAATCTTGATTATCAGCTACTGCGTGAATAACAGCACCCGCACCTAAAAATAATAATGCTTTATAGAAAGCATGATTTACTAAATGAAATAAAGCTATATTATAAGAAGATAGACCTATAGCTATAACCATCATACCTAATTGACTCATGGTAGAATAAGCTATAACTTTTTTAATATCTTGTTGGAATAAACCTACAAGAGAACTAAATACAGTTGTTATTGCTCCTAATCATAAGCATATAAGTAATACAGTACTGCTATATTCTATTAAAGGAGATGAACGCATTAATAAATACACACCTGCTGTAACCATTGTAGCAGCGTGTATTAGCGCAGAAACAGGAGTAGGACCTTCCATCGCCATTGGCAGTCAAACGTGAAGTCCAACTTGTGAACTTTTAGCCATCGCTCCAATTACTAAGCAAATACCTATCATAGTAAGAACATTTTCATTAATATAAGGAGCTAATGAAAATACTGTAGCATAATCTAAATTACCTAAAGTTCATAATATAGCAAACATTCCTATAGTTAAAATGCAATCACCGACTCTATTTGTTAATAAAGCAGATATAGAGCTTTGGTTTGCTGCTATTCTAGTAAATCAAAAACATACTAGAAGATATGAACAAACACCGACACCTTCTCAACCCACAAACATCAGTAAATAGTTATTACCTGTTACTAAGACAATCATCATGAAAGTAAACAAGCTTAAATAACTAAAGAATCTCTGTTGATGAGGATCGCCTGACATATAACCTATAGAGTAAATATGAACTAATGAACTTATAATTAAAACTGGAATTAACATCGACACTGTTAAAGCGTCAAATTGAAATCCTCAAATAATATTAAATCATTCTGAATCTATTCATCTAAATAGGTTTATTGTAACAGGAATATTGTTAAAACCTACCTCAACAAAAGCCAACAAAGCTAAAATAGTCGTAACTATTACACATGAACAAGTTATTATTTGTGCTCCGCGAACCCCGACTTTTCGACCAAAAAAGCCAGATACTATACTCCCTAATAAAGGTAAAATTATTATACTTAAATACATTATTTATATTCTATTGTAATACTTCCTCTTCGTGTTTCCCCCTTATCCATATAAATATAAATTTATTATATTTACTTAGGAAGGCTAGGGTATCCCCATAACTTATTAGGTTATGCCTGACTATATCTTAAGCAAATAATTGTCATAATACAATTATAAACCAACCTCCTTTTAGTCGATGAACTGCACACCTTAATTTTAATTCTGGCGTAGCCAGAATAGGTGCTTGGCTGCGGATTATCTATTTCATTTCTTCATACAAATCGTTTTTACTTTACAACGAGTCATTACCTGTTCCATTAATAGCATTACTGCATTAACTTAGTAGATTTGTCTTTAAGAACTTCCCGCAATTTGAAGGTTTTGCCTCGTCCCCGGAGGGGCAGGCTGCTTTGTATTTAGTAGGAGGGGACAGTTGTCCCCTCCTAATAAAGCTTTACTTGTGCAGCCAAAATTGAGACTAGAAGAAAGTTCCTTTCTCCTTTTTTGATCTAATTTATTCCTTGCCTGAACCATCTTTGTGATTATTTGTAGCCTTATCCATGTTAATTAAAGAAATCCCATTTTTTATACGTAAAATTTCATCTAAACCCTTACCATCTATATTTAAGTGTTCTTTATTCTTAAGAATATTTGCAACACTTTTAAACCCCGAATAACTAAAATACTTGGAACCTCCTACTGGGTATTTTTCAAAAAAAGGTAATATATTTTCAACTATGTGATCTAATTTAGTTACAATATATTCGCAAACTGCACGTTTTTCATATTTGGCCACGTATCCACAGCCAAAAAAATCCACAATGCTCTCTAATAGTAAAAGATCTCTTGAGTGTTGAGCAATAGAAAAACGCAATCATACTCCTAAACCACTTTTAGTTTTTGACTTTGCAATAGTAATGAAAAAATTTGATTCGCCTGTAATAAAGCCTGCTACTCATTCCGGTGATATATTATTATATTTTTCTTTACTTAAGTTATCTGATATTTTTATTGGAGTAATATCAGGAAAAGCTTCTTTTAATAATAAGGGTAAACCTAGATTAAGAGATGCCCTAAGGGTTACTATTTTTTGTAACCCTACTGTACTATTATGCTCTTTATTTAACATAAGTAAAGCAATTTGTTTAAATATGATATAGTCAGAATATTTTTTAGTTATTAAAGGGTAATTATCAAAATGTGGAATTATTTTGTTAATAATATCATTTAAAGTACTAACTCTAAATTCTACCGTTCCCCTATTATTAGGACTAGATACATAACCTACACCACCGAAAAAGTTTTGGATAGATTGAATTAGAACTCTATTCCTTTCATGCATTTTTATTTGAATCCTAGCTTGTACATTTCACCCTGTTTTGTACCTGGAATTTTTTAAAATGGTAACAACGAAAGAACCTTCGGCATCGAAAAGTCCTGAAAAAAACATAGGGGAACAAGATGATAAATAATTTTTTGAAAAATTAGTAGTAGAATAAGTTCTCACTGAATTAGTAAAAGAACTTCTTACTATTCTTTTTCTAAACTTAACATTCCTTGGTACGTATACGCAAGGTAAAGAATAAGTTGTATTGCCACAGGATAGACAGAATGGGATTAAAGAAGATAAAAATCTATAGAAGGCTACTAGAATACCTAAACCTATTGCTGACTCGGCTCCCGCCACTACAATTATATAGATAGCGTAAGTTTGTCCGATTATATCATCAATGTTCAGTGAACTTACCAATATAAGGAAAGTTATGGCTAAAAGCATTATTTCAATTGAAATAAGCATTAATATAATATTTTTTCTATTTAATACAAATCCTAGGACTCCTATTAAAAAAAGTATTAAGGTTAAATTCATTGTTTGATTATTATAAAAATAAATTATTTTGAAATGTAGTCAAAAATGACTATCTACTACTATTATGTTAGATAATCTCGGCTTTGACAGGATGTTCCTGGCCTTGCATCATACGATGGATATAAAAAAAGCCCCCCCCCTCCCCTATTCATAGGGGGGGAAAAATTTCCCCCCCTTCGTAAAAAATCTAGTTCCCATAAAAACACCTTAAGTAATTGAGATCTCTTTGATACCCCTCTTGCTACTACTTCGGCTTCGTACGCAATACAAAATCAGGCAGTCGGCAAAAGTAGTAACATAATATAATTATTTTACTTAAAAATAATTATTATTCAAGTGTTTTAAGACGTCTGTTAGACGTCTGAAAAAATGATCTAATTTTGTCACCATGTTTTCATGCAAAGAAACCATCAACAGTATTTACATTAAAATAACGTGGTGATTCAAAAGGAAGTTTAGATATTTTTCCACCTATTAACAAATATAGTTCTCTTCTTTCATGAGTACTATAACCTGGGTCATAATTAATATGACGATTACTAATTACTATAGTTAAAGAAGAAAATGTTTTTTTAGAAAAATAGGTAGGAATATTTTCTAATTCTTCCAGATGAGAATAAGATTTCCATAAATTACCTTGAGAACCACTAACTCAATGGTCAGCGTTATTTTGGTTAATGTACAAATCAGATTCTCTAATCATCTCACCTTCATTATCAAATATACCTATTAATTTATATAGAGATAAATTTGGCTTGTCACTGTAAAATATTTTTTTATAAGGAATAGGTACAAGACTTCCAAGTATATCAACACCAAAGCAAAATAAATTATTTGTTTGTTCAATAATCAGAGGAGCAAAAAGAGATAGAATAAACTTATTTTCGTCGTTAATAATTAAATTTTTATATCTATTAAAAGGTCTATATTGATCATTTAAAAATAATTCTACAAATTTTTCGCTAAAAATTCCACTCTCTCTACCCCCTACCAAGTATTGATAATATGTTTGATTAACGGACAATGTTTGATTACCTGACAATAAAGGTTCACTAGGAAAGATTAAAGAATTTAAATTACTGTTACTAGAAGATGCACCACCTAATAGTTTATAACTGCAAAATTTCTTATTGCAATTTATAACTTCTAAAATAACACGAGAGATTATAATTCTTTTTGTTTTAAACTCAATTATAGAAGGAACATATCTTGTAGTAACAGAAACAATTTTATTTATTTTAACAATAACAATATTATTTATATTAACTTTTATATTAATATGGCTATCTATAACTTCTTTTTTAAAGTAAAAAGGAATTTTAGAGTTATGACCAAATTTTATTAATTTATAGCTAGGTAAGGCTCCACCTGAGTAACTACAAATTAATTTACCATAATTATCTATAATTACTTCAATATAATTAATGAAATAATTCAATAATTTACTAAATAAAGTTTTAATAATAATATTTGCATTGAAAAATATATCAATTTCTGATAATATACTTAACAATCCTGTGGATAATAAGAGTAATAAAAACGAAGATAACTCTAAGTTATAACCAGATACAAATAATATAATAATAAATATAAGTATTCATCGTAAGGTTATTAAATAAGAATAAAAATAAAACTTTTCTAATCAACCCGTACTATTTAAAAAATAACCAATAATCAAAATTTGAGGTGTTGCTGTGAAAAAAATTAATAAAAGAGTTAATTGAAAATCTGGATCTATATTAAGTATAGAAACTAGACCCGGTATTAAAACTTTATTATAAAAGCAACCAACCACAAAAATAAATAAGCTAAACTTAAGATTACTGAATACTCAAGGTATAAAAAGATTTTTTTTTTTTACGCCAATTTTTTTTTTACTATTCTACCATTCTTTTCTTTAGAATAATAATGGAATAACTGGAAATTTAAATAGATAAGCAAAGAGAAAATGAACAAAACAATAACTATTTGTATAGCATCCAAATATACTGATTCTAAACCCCCAATAAAGAAGGCAATAAATAAATGTATAAAAATCTTGAAATATAATAAACATTTATCCGTAAAATAGTGACCATGAACCAAATTATTAATGTATAAGCCATTGCTGCTTATACCACAAAGTTTGAATATTTTTTTATTTTCTTTCATTTTTTCTTTATTCGTTATAATAATATTTTATTTTATTTATTTTTTTTTTTTGAACATATATAATAAAAAAGTGTTGGGTTTCAATTTAGGATTATTGTTAGCATTACTCACCTATTAGTCGTTGAACGTTTTTATCTCTATATATTTATGCTAAGATAAATTTCGCTTCAAATTTACTTATATTACTTAATCCGTCTGCCTGATTCGTGTATACGAAACCGCCACCGAAAACTGTAGAAGGATACACATAAGTAATTTTTGAAATTAACCCAATTTGATTCTTAATCATTTTCTTGCTAATTTTTATCTATTATATCTAGCCCTGAAAAGAGCTCTCCTGTCTACCAAGATAATATAAAGGTAAAAAATAGCAAGAAAAAAAATTAAAGGACAAACATCCCTAGCTATTATATAAAAAAAAATAACCCATAAAACTTTACATTGTTAGGTTAATTATAAAATAATAAAAATCTTAAATTTTAAGATTTTTAACCAAGCAATATAAATTATATTCATTTTTTCATATAAATTTTATTTTTATTCAAATTGTTATCATTAAATTTGTGGCTGACTTATAAAAAGATATTTTTTATATCTGCATGCCTCCTAATTACAAAGTCAGTCTGGTCAGCCGTCACCAAATATTTTCCATTATTTACAAAATGGTTCAGACTATGTATTCACTTTTTTATTATATATAACGAGCTTGTGCTAGCCTACATTTAAAACTACCTACCAACCTACTCTAAACTGCATAATAAAATACGGGTTTTTAATATGTAATTATTTTACTCATTAACTTAAAAATTAAAAAGTATGACTGGTAGTATTAGAACCCACTGTTATCTTTATAAACACAGTTTTACCATTAAACTAATACCCCTAATAAATTCTAAATGGAGTATATAAGATTCGAACTTACATTTAATATTTATAACTACGGCTCCTCCTGATCCCCCAATGGGGAGGATATGAAAGGAAAGCTCATCATTAATAATTATTACGGCTTAAATATTTAAAACAAACTTAATTTTATACAATATTTTTATATTCCTTTCTTATTTATTTTTACTAATCATAATTATGGCTGCAAACAAAGTCAGGATTGCATAACTTTTACTTCCTATTCATTTTATTTCAATACTCTTATATTGAAACTGACTATATATTAAACTAATTATTAATATCCAACCATAGTACCCTACCCCCCCCCATTTAAAAGAAAAATTTAAACACATATTAATAAAACCCTACTCACATTTATGTGATAAATATGCACACCTTATATTCTCTATGTAAAAAGTAATAGATATTAAGGTCTATACTTGCACGCACATCTAACCTAGAGTAAGATTCCTTTGAAGACGAAATATCCCTTGCCTTCAATCATGATTCAGGCTTGTTTAAAATTTGTAAAACTGATAGAGACTGGCTATAAATATCCTACCTTTTAGCCAAATCCTATAGGCTTCTCATCTTTCCATGTTGTAATGTCCATCTAGATATAAATAACCTCTCAATTGATAATAGAATATCTAATAATTTTTGCCCTTCGGCCCAGGCACAGGACTAGGCCTGGGTCGAGGGGTAAAAAACTAGCTTAACTACAAAAGAGTTTTGAAAAAACTTTTTTATGTATTTTTTTCCGAAGGCAACTTTTTATAAATAATATTAAGTCTTTGGCTGAGATAGTATAATTATATTTATAACTACTTATAAAAACAGTAATATAGATTAATGATTTTTAGTTCCTCACAACATAGTTAATATTATCCTAAACAAGACAAAAATTAAGAGGAATAAAATTTAACATTCACATATTAATCAAAGTTTGGGATATAGTTAGCCCTTCTATATTAATATAGAAAAAAAAATAAAGAAATAACTAGATTAAGCAGTGCTTATACTAAGTGCATACAAGACTCGAACTTGTACCATAACGACCGTAGCGTTAGGTTCTACCATTAAACTAACACACTTTAAGGATAGGCTAACATACTAACCCAACCTTAAATTCAAGTTTTATAAAAGATTTTAAACCATTAAAGATTTTTCTGTTTCCTAGTTGGTTTTGGGGGGGGGAATTCCCCCCCCCCTCACTCCTTACAGTATAACTTAAAAGTAAGCTTATAAGTCTACTAATTAATTATAAATTATCCTTATAAAACGGAAGGAGTAGGTCTATTATCTGCTAGAAATATATCTTTTAAACCAAAAACTTGAATACTAAGGACATTAGATGAATTAGGACGAATTTGTCTACTATATTCCCCATATCCTGTAGTAATTATCAAATTATAATAATAATCTAATGCTCACCATATTATTCTGTTCGGAGCGTGAAAAACAGTACTAATATGATAATCTTCAAGGTCATTATCATAAGCTCATATAGTTAAAAGTCTTGTATTTACCGTACTTGATAAAGGAGTAGTACTATAAACACAATATATTCTAGAGAAAGAAAGTTCTGGGCAATATACGTATAGTCCCCCTACATTTTCATTTCAAGCATATAAAGTTTTTAACCTAAGACCCAAAGGGTCCTTTAAATCTACAATCCCTTTATAATAAATGTTTCCTCTTTTAATTCTAATAGCTACCAAATCTAATTCGATAGTTTTTCTATCACGAGTTAATTGATAGGCTATAATAGATAATAAGCTTAAAAATAAAAATAAAAAGGCTATACTAGATAAACCTAAACCAGAATTAATATTTTTTTTTATTAACTCTATTAAAAAATCAAGATCTTCAGGATCTAGGTTATCAATATCTATACCCAATTCATCCAATATTTCATTTATACCTCCTTTTATAAATGAAATAAAGAAGAAAAAACTATTGTTCACTAAGTCAAGTAAGAAACTTTTCAAGTGAAACTGATTCGATAACGATCGGCATACTTGAGTGAAGGATACCACAAATCTCTGAACATTGCAGTTACTCTACAATAATTTAATGTAATAAATAAATTATGATTAATATAAAACTAATCCGACCGCAGAATAGAGGAGAGATAAGGCTACTGCTGCTTGACTTCTGGCTAAGCACAGAAGCCGTAACCATATAAGCAGCCGTTAGTCCTTAAAAAAGAAGTTATTTATAAGAAAAATAAAAACTTTTATATATTTTACCGTCTTTTAAACGTAAATATAAAGTCTTTCTATCTAATTGTATGTTTAAAGTATTAAAGTATTTTATTGTATCCGTAATACTTTCGAAATCTTTTTCAAAATCTCCCCCCTTAACCGATATAGATTTATTTTTTCTATTTACGGCTGGGCCTGAAGAATCATCCTTATTCATTTTTAATTTTAGATGTTCTTCCATTATTAATCCGACTTGTTCAAAATTATCAGGTAAAGCTATATCCGAGTATTTACATACGAAATTATGAAATACTTTACCTATCTTAATATATCTGGTTAAAGTATCTCTTTTTATAGTTAAACCTAATCCTCTTAAATATTCAATACAAGAAGTTAAAGAATCAAATTTTAAATTATGACCTGTATAATCTACAAAAGTATTTCCTTCTTTTATTTCTAATTCCACAGGTATACTTCTACGAGTACCTAATTTATACGTATTTTGTCTTTCTTCTTGCATTATACCTACTAATTCTTGTATAGAAATATTACTTACAGAAGCAGTAGATATAGGATAGCTTAATAACAAGAATTTATTAAGATAAGGTAATTTTGAATCAAGAAACTTTTTGCTAGTATCAGTATGTATATTTAATACTCTTTTTAACTCAATTTTAGATTTAGCATGAAAATAAAGAGTACTACATGTTAGATCATAAAGATATATAGGATCACCTTTTGAAGACCCAGCATTAACAACTCTTAAAGTATTTAAGTTAAATTCTTTATTTAATAAATAATATTGTTCTAAAATTAAAGCGTCTTGACTACTAAATTTATTACTATCTAGTTTAAAAATTATTAATTTATAAGCTTTTAGCCCATATTTGTCAAGTAAAGGTAAAAATTTCCCAGCTAAAGAAAAATCCCCATTAAAGTAATAATCCATCCTACGTCTTAGTAAATTAGATGAACCTACATATTTATCCCTAGCCCCCCCGGGGCTCGTAATTTTATGTATAAACATATATACACCAAAGAAACCTTTATGTTTAGATTTTCCTGTCAATTCATCTAAAAGTTTATAATTCTCTGGTGTAGATATAGGAAGATCGAATTCAACACCTTTAACTTTTAATAATTGGTTTAATTTAGAGTCAGTAACGACTAAATTTTGATTTAATAATATTTTATTCATTATTAATGAAGTAGTAGGTTTTCCACTATTGATATGTTCTAACGCTAAAGATTCTGGATTATTAGCTAAAGGTTTAATTGAACTAAAAGATCTTGTTAAACATACAGCTGTCGCTAGAGAACCTCTATGCAAAAACTACAACAGTTTTAGCTTATAAAAAAGGTGCTTTATGTGTGTTATTTTTATAACATACTTTAAATTTTATTATTACATTAATAATAAGTTTAGCAAACTATTGTAGAGAATTCCCTAAATATATATTTATTAACAAATAAACATATATTTATTTTACAAAAAATATAAGTAAATATTCATATTTTTCTGCACCTTTTCAGGTGGGGGCTGACTATATCTTAAGCATTATTCATATTAATAATACCAACCACCGTTTAGTCGATGAACTGCATACCAAATAAGGCTTCCTTCGGAGCCTAAACTTGGTACTTGGCTGCGGATTGCCCATTGAATAATAAATCTTGATTTTCCCATACCACGAGTCATTACCTGTGCCACAAACTATGTTACCATGCTTGTTTGGATAAGATTTCTTTAGGGGTTTCCCGCAATTTGATGATTTATAACCATAGGTTCACTACAGTTCCGGCCATTGTTCAAGAAGACCGTAAAATACACCTTCTCTGTTAATAAAAACAGATACTTGATTTAATCTACCTGGATAGGCATCACATTTAATACCTAATGAAGGGCAAGCAAAAGAATGTATAACATCACCAGCAGTAATAATAAATCTTACATGAGTTAATTCAGGTAAAATTACTCTATTATCTACTTCTAACATTCTTAATCTACCTTCTTCCAAGTCAGAATCTGGTACGATATATGAATCAAATTCTATAAATTCATCGCTTGAATCTATGAAGTCTGGGTATTGGTAACTTCAATATCATTGGTGACCCTCTGCTAAAACTGACATTGAAGGATCGCTTACTTCATCCATTAAGTATAATAATTTAAAAGAAGGGAAAGCAATTAACATAAGTATTACAGCTGGAGTTATTGTTCATATTAACTCGATAAGTGTACCGTGATTTAAATATTTGTGAGAAATAGGGCTTTTTGTAGCCACATAGTTTCTTACTATAGACAATAAAACTCACCCAACAGCAAATAATATAATAACTAAATAATACATAATGTTGTCATGCAATTCAACTAAACCTTCCATCTGAGGAGTAGCACTATCTTGAAAATATATACCTCATGCACTAGGAGCGTCTAAACTAATATTAATATTTAAAAGATTTAAAAGTAAATTCATTTTTTATTTTGAAAAATTGTCTATATTTTTTTACTACTTTGATAAATCTTTTATCGCTACTATTTATATATATAGACCTTAAGAAATAACATTTAGGCTTCTAATCCCCCCAGATCCCCCGGAGGGGGATATGGGGATAAGAAACAAAGCGTACTGCAAAAACACACTTTATCTGTAAATAAGCTAACAAAGACTTGATTTAATCTATATGAAGACGTAGTCGTCATAAAATTCAATAACTAATGAAGGATAAGCGAAACAATGTATTTATTATCAGTCGTACTAGTAAATTTTACTTAAAAGTATTTAGGTAATAATTACACTATTACTACCTCTTATTTTATTAATCTATCCTCGGCTACGCACCGGTGGATCTATATTCTTCTATAACTATTTATCAACTAGGATAATATTTTAAAAACCTGCCTGGCTTCTCTATGAAAATACTCCTCTACTTCTGGCCGCTTACGAAGTAAGGTGCACAGAAGTACAGGAGGCGAATTACTAGAAGTAGAAGAATCCTTAGTTTCTCGTATTACTATTTTCTATCTCTCGATCCCGCCTTCGGAGGGGACTCTTTGAAGTCCCCTCCGAAGGCGGGATGAAAGAAATAGAAGTATTAGGACGGCTATCATTTGAAGGACCAATATTCTGTTTACTATCTATTTTCAAGGCCCCCTTTCCTAGCTCGTAAACAAATCCTATAGTAATAACGAGCAATATAAAAAAAAAATATATATTTTTTTTTATCATGATCCCCGGAGGGGATACTCAAAAAAATTAAGATTATTATTAATCCATAAAGACTGTTTAAAGATTGACTAACCGCGAGTTTGCTATATTTTTTTCAAAAATAAAGGAAATACTAGAGTGATCTCTAAGTCAAAAAGCAAAAAAACTAAACCAAATATAAAAAACTTTACATTAAATTGAGATCTATTTTGACCTAAGAAACTGTGGAACCCACACGCCTTCGGAGAAACTTGAAAATTTTTCTTGGCTACGCAGTAATTAATAAAATTTAGTTTAGACAATTTAGGACTAAAAAAGCCTTAATTAATGTAAGAATCATATTTATTAACCTTCCGGCCCAGGACCAGGACCTTAGGCCTGGTCCTAGGCCGAGGGGTATAAAGAAAAATAAAAAAAATTTTTTATTAGGCTTTTTTATCCGCTAATTTACCCACTTCTTTTCTTAACTTTTTTTGCTGAGCAAAAAATGATTCTCGTTCCCGGATTCAAGCTTTTTGTATATTTTCTTTATAATCCTCCAAAAAGCTTTCAGAATATTTACCTAGTTTATTCATGTTTTTAACCTCAGAAATTAATTTGTTCTCTATTTCTAAACCAAGGATCATTTGTTTTTTGACAAATTTATTTTCGATATCAACTGTTTTTTTTAGGTAATTAGGATCATCTAATGGAATTTGCTTCATACTAGCTAAAAATTCATCACTTATAGCATCTATTTGCTCTACTAATGGTTTTATTTCTGTTTCCATAAAAGAAACATACAAAATTTTATTATGCACTATAATAAACTCATTCAAGAATTCATAGTTTTTATGACGCATAAGGGTTAGAGATTTTGCAAGTTCTATTTTATCTGCTTGCGGTGCTATTGAAGATAAAGTATTATCCGTTCCTAATATTAATTTTTTAGTATCAGAAATAATTTTATTTCTTTGTTCAAGTAATTTGTCAAATATATCAAATAAAGGATATGTACTACTAACTCCGCTAGATGAAACCTTTTGTGAACTTTCGATCCCCTCCCCAGAAAGCTGTTTCTCACTTTCTGTATTACTAGCTTGCATAAAAAAACCTTTATCTTTACTTATTCCACCTAGGGAAGATTTTAGAGTTTCATTTGACCCCAAATCACCCATAAGTAATTTGTCTTTATCCAAAAATAGTTCTAATAAACTTCTACCAATAGATGCTCCAAATGATCCAGAAAACATAAGATTACCTATATATTGATTATTATTTATTAAATCAATTGATAATCCTTTTTCACTTAATAAATGCAATAAAGAACTACCTATAAAAGGTATATGAGTAAAAATTTGTTGAGATAAATAAATAAAAGTTCAATTATCGTTATGTAAACAGCAATATAAAGATTTAAAAACTATAATAAACGGCAAAATAAAAAATACAAACTTTAAAAGATTCTTAGTAAAAATCTTGCTAAATTGTAACAAGAGCCCAGAAGGCTTGGATTTAAATTTACTAAAATTTAAATTGCTACCTTGATTATTACTTGAATAAAATCTTTTGGCTGCTCCAATATTCCCAGAAGAGAATGTGCGTAGGGTGACATTTTTTATAACGTTACCCACAGAATATAAAGTATTAGAATTATTAGTTCCTCGTACTTTTTTTTCTACGTAAGAAATAGAAGTATTAGCAGTATCACCTTTTAAAAGACTAGTATTCTGTTTACTATCGATTTTCAACGCTCCTTTTCCAAGCTCGTATATAAATCCTATAGTAACTATAACCAAAAATATTAATACAATTATTAAACCGTAAAGGCTATTAAAACTTTGACTAACGGCAAAAGGGAAAACTAATGTAATTTCTAAGTCAAATAATAAAAATACAAGACCAAAAATAAAGAACTTTACATTAAATTGAGATCTATTTTGACCTAAAAAGCTGTGGAATCCGCACTCAAAACTTGAAAATTTCTCTGCATAAGGATTGTGAGGAGCAAATAATAAATTTAGCACTAAAAATAAAATAGCTATAATACTAACAAATAATATAAATAATGTCATTGAACTCATCTAAGAATTAAATAAAAATAATACCAATATGGTACCCATACTTAATCATTCTTTATTCATAAATATAAATAATAAAATTGCTAAACTTATAATAGAAATTGTAATAGCCATAGGACTAGACATAACTATATTATTATGATTAAATTTGATAGATTCAGTTGAGGCTACGCCGCCTTTAGCATAAATTCTACCTTTAAGATCCGATTGAGTGCTTAATAATGGATTTATTTTATATTCAGAAGAGAAAAAGAACATTTCTTTAACTATAGTTAAATAATATACTGCTCCTATTACACTAGTAATTATGGCAATTAAAGATAAAAATATATAACCATTATCTAAAGCTGCACTTAAAACCATCTGTTTTGCAAAAAACCCCATTAAAGGTGGTATACCTGCAAAAGAAAAGATAGTAATAGCGAAACTTAAAGCTAACATAGGGTTTATATAAAAATACCCTTTTAATTGACTAATTAGCTGTATTGGAGAATTATTTTTGTCTAATAATTCTTTATCTTCTTTATTATCATTTACATAACAGTATAAAGAAAATCCTATCGTTACTAAAATAATAAATATATTTAAATTACTAATTGAATATTGCATTAAATAAAATATAAATGCTTGGGTTGATTCTACACTAGAAATAGTAAGAGCTAATAAAATAAAACCTAAATGAGAAATAGTACTGTCACATACTGTAAGCCGTACCATATATATCGTTGCACACACATCTGCTACCTAGAGGGGAGGTAAACACCTCCCCCTCCTGGCTAAGACAGGTAAAATATTTACTTTCTACCTGTATTCATTCCAGCTTTTATATTGACAATCTTGGAAGATCCTTCTTCAGTTAAGTGGTCTCCCTTTTTAATCATTTCAGCTACTTCAACTCAATCCGAGAAATCTTTTGCTTTTGACCCTCGAATAGGATGATTAATAAAGAATTCTTTTATTATGTCATAATTATCCAAAAATTTAGTACACTGAAAGTATCCTCATTTTTCTTGAGTAGGTCTAACATATTGACCGCATTTGAAGTATGACACAAAACTTTTTAGTAATTCTGTATCCCGTACATGTTGAGCGACTTGGAAAACTAATTGAACACCTACACCAGCCTTATTACGACTTTTATTTATTTTCACAAAGAAGGTACCTTCTCCTGTTACAAAACCAGCCAATCATTCTGGATGAGGTATTTCTTGTTTAGATATTAAAAACCGAATTACTGGAATAGTTTTAGGAAAAGCCGTCTGTAGGGCTTCAGAAAGACCTAAATTTAGTGTAGCACGTATATCCACTATAGATTGTAAACCTTCCTTATTTAGATGATCTCCTTTTTTCATCATTAAAGCGATATCTTTAAATAAAGAATAGTCTGCCTTTTTTTGAGTTATTAAAGGGTACATATCAAAATGAGGAATTATGTAAGTCAATATTTCTTTTAAAGAAGTTACTTTGAAAACATACATATCTTTATCGGCCTTTACTATAGATCCTATACCACCAAAATAAGCTTGTATAGCTTTTAAAAGATCCAGATCTTTTTGGTGAAGTGCTATCTGAAAAAGAACTTCAACCCGTCAACCCATACGATAGCTAGAGTTCATTCTAATAGTAGATATAAAACTACCTTCACCGTCTGTCAACCCTGTTATAAAGAAAGGATTAATAGTTTTACTAATCACATTAAAACTGCTTGTAGTAAACTTTCTAAAGGTAAAATTAATTGAGGAAAAAGTACTGGCTGAAAAATATTTGCTAAGTTGTGAAAATTTATAATTATTAAGTGTTGTTTTCATGATTTATATTTTATATTTGGTTGCCCTGGTTGCTCAAACCTTGCCTCCTCATAGGCCTACATTTAAAGGGGAGCCGGCTCTTGTTGCAGCTGGCTTCTGTATTTTTTTTTTATTTACCTTCCGGCCCAGGACTAAGGGATTAAGACCCTAGTCCTGGTCCTAGGCCGAGGGGTCAAAAAATTAGAAGCCAAGCCAGAAGTCGTCCTTATCCCTGCCTATTCACTACGACCGGACAGTGTACTTGAGAGGCTACACGGTTTTCCTTTACACATCATTGGTCCACTGTTCCAGCGACCACCTTATTCATAATAGTCTACTGATAATTCAGCTACTCTTAACATAATCCACGTAACGCCTTTCACTGATCTGAGCTACTACGACGCTTCGCTTCTGGCACTAATTTCAGCCTTACTCACTTATGGCTAGTCCCTCCGAAGGTAGGGACTCAGCAAGCTCCTTGCTGGGCCACTGTAAATGGTTATTAAAGTCATCTACTTGGTTTTGCTTTTTGTTATAGAGTCCTATCTAATATGAGGCTGTCTCAGCTGTTGAACAACATAATTAAGTTGAGTACATGAAGCAACTTTCACGTATGAACTAATCCTTCTCGTAGGGGGGTGTATTTGAGTATTTCCTAAAGCTTGTGGCTAGCGTGCACCGGCGTGGTGTCTAACTGCGCCCTTGAAAGGCGACTCTACAGGATGTAAAACAAGCAACGACTACACCAAGTGTGCAAAATAGAGTTAATATTACCAAAAGAAAGGCAGGTCAGGGTCTTCGTCCGAAGGCGTAAAAGCATTATGATAGCCACTAGGAAAGGGAGAAGTGCTGCAAAAATCTATTTAAGTGAGGATTTGGACCTCTTTCATACTAACTATAATTTCCCTATTTCTCGCAGAGAAATAGGGTTCTTAAAAGAATCCTTCCTGCGAAGCTAGGATGCTTCTGATACCGTCCTTCTGAATAAATTTAAGGAGGGGGGGGATAAGGGATTAGAAGTATGTAATAGTAACTTAATATACTTAGGCATATAATGGACGCTAAACTTCTCCTGATCTCGAACTTCGTTACTGAAGGGGAGATAAGGCAGCAGTAAAGCTCAATATATAACGGCTTACTCAAATAGAATACACCTTAATTGCGCCAAAGGGTTATAGCCTTAATTAAAAATTATAACTCCTCCTTCAACGCAACAACTACCGTCTACTCGTTGCTCTTTTACAAACAAATATTCTTTATGTTTGACTTAGATCCGCGATTGCCTATTGCCCTTTCGGTTATCTTCTGCGTTGTTACCATACATGAGTAATTAGTTCATCCACATATATACTTTCGCATATAGCTTGGTATCAGAAGCTTTAAGGTTTCCCCGGAGTTTGGCAGTTAAGCACACAATAATATTACACAATAATATTTTAATGACCTCTGTATGCTAATAATCTTTTTATTCTAAACTGAGTTAAACCTAAAACCGTTCCTATTATTAATGAAAGTAATGAACTTACAAGTAAACCATAAGTTCAATTAAAATTAAATAAATAATGATTAGTGTAATAAACTAATTCTAATAAAAATATAAAGATAGATATTTTAGCTATAATTGCTACAAATGTAGTAACTATAGTTGGAATTGCGTCGTAAACATCCACGGCACTCAAATTTATCATGCAGATTTTTAAAAACAACAACTTTATTCATTTTTATATCCATACTGCCTATGAAGCAAAAGTCGCCCCCTAAAGTAGTAATAGCGCGAACTTTGTTCCTCCTTCATCCCCCGAAGGGGGATCAGAAGTATGGCAGGCTATCTAAGAATCCTTAATTCTACTTTTGTTCATACCAGCCTTAATTTCACGAATGCTCTTAAAGCCTTCCTTAGTTAAATGAGCTTTATTATTGATAAAGGTAGCTACCTTACATCAATCAGCAAAATCTAATGATTTTACACCTAGAATAGGGTAATTTTTGAAGAAAGGTATTACTTTTTCGAAATTATCCTCTAAACTACGAGACTTAAATTCAGTATAATTTTTGTAAGTATAAGCCTTACCAAACCCAAAATAATCTACTAAACTTTTCATTAAAAATTCATCACGTGAGTGTTGAATTAAGGCAAAAGTTAGAGATACACGTCCATCTGTTTGACTAGATTTAGAATCTCTTATACTTACTATGAAAGTACCATCACCTGAAGTAAACCCAGCTACTCAATAAGGATCTATTGATTGCACGTCTATATTATTAACTTGAGGTCTTGGTACTGCTACAGTACTAGGGAAAGCTTCCATTAATAGTGGTGTTAACCCTTTATTCAGAGTAGCCCTTATATTAATAATAGCTTGTATACCAGAAACTGTCAAGTGTTCCCCCTGTTTCATAATCATAACTACCTCTTTAAATAATAAATAGTCTGCATTTTTTTGAGTAATTAGAGGGTATTTATCAAAATGAGGTATTACTTGAGTCAAGATTTGGTTGATAGAACTAACTGTGTAATCAATACAACCATTTCTCTCTTTACTAATTCTACCTACCCCACCAAAATAGGTTTGAATAAGTTTCAATAGCTCAACGTCCCTTTTGTGTAAATTAATAACAAAGTTCGCTTCTACTCTTCAACCTGAAGCTTGCCTAAGATCTTTTCTAATCGTAAGCATAAAACATCCTTCCGCGTCTGCGAAACCAGTAACAAATCAAGGTGAGAGTTTAAATTCAGAGCTTGCTGATCCACCGGGTAAGTGAATTGTAGTGTTGGAAATAATATTTAATGGACGCCCCTTAGAAGCCGTCGAATAAAGTTGTGTTTGAATAATCTGTTTAGAAGGGATTTTGATTATCCGGTTTCTCTCGAAACCAGGTAGAATGCATCTTAAACGTGGTGAAAAAACAGCACGTCAATTATCGTACACTCGTTGCTCTTTTACAGATCCCTTGCTCCAGTTACCCCCTAAAGGGCTCAAAGTATGGAGCGAAGTGGCCGTAAGGCCAATAATATCTGACTTAGATCCGCGATTGCCCACCTCCTTTTCAGGATTCTTATGACTTGTTACCATACATGAGTAATTAGTTCATCCACTTATAACCTTTCAATTATAGCTTGGTATCATAAGTTCAAGGGTGTCCCCGGAATTTGATAGTTTTACCCGAAATAAAGATTTCCCACATCTTTCGGCAGGTGATCAGAAGTGAAATGGAGCGGCACTAACTTTAAATAAAAATCCGATAGTAAAGATTAGGAGAGAAAAATTTATATAGTCATCGTTATATCAAGAATTTCCATAATTATTTAGATCACTAATACTAGTAATTACATATAAACTGTCCATATTAGTTGTACCTGAATTGGCATAAAGTAAACTTGTACCTAATAAAATAAAACATGAGCTTAATCCTCCTAATAAAAAGTAAATTAAACCTCCAGTTGTAGATAATTCGGAATTTCTATATATTGTACTTAGTAAATACAAACCATAACTTTGTAACTCTATTGAAAGAAATATAGAAATAAAATCATTTGTAGACATTAAAAATACAGCTCCACTTATTATAAATAAAAGTATTAAAGGGTATTCGATAATTTTTAAATGTTCTCCCATTTTATTAATAATTTTCGTTCTATAGTATACAAATTTGTTTAAGAAAAGATCTTTTAAGGATGAATGTTCAGCTATTCAAACTTTTCTAGGATAAAAACTAGTCAACTGTAAGATTAATATACTAATAAAATAAAGAAAAATATGAAAAACCTGTGTTATATTTGTTACATGGAATAATCCTCCATGTATACCTATACCACCATTACTTATTATAGAAAAACTTATTAAGCTTTGTAATATAGCATATAATAAAGCTATTATGGCAATTCTATTATAAAGAATTGACATATCTCGTCTTAAACTGACGGCATTCGAAATTAATAGTGAAAGTGTAGAAAGTATTATCATAATTTTGTTAAAAAAGTAGAAGATATAAGACCGCCTGACTTCTGCTACGTACGGCTGATAAAAAAAAATCTCTTTTTTTTTTTATTTGCCTGATCCCCGAAGGGGATACGGCAGCTTCCTTCGGCGGAGACTTGCTACTTTAGCCGGGAGAGAAAATCGAATTCTCATTATTAATATATGAAATTAAAGTTTTAACCTATTAAACTATCCTGGCTTACCTTTATATTATGTCCTCACTACCTACGCTGAAATAAAGACAAAATATATAGAAGTATCTATACGAATTATTAGTTACAGTTCAAGGAAACCTATTAGAAATTTAGACTGCAACCCAAAAATATAGGGATATAAGACGACCAAAAATCTCTTTAAGATAAAGTACTAGTAATACATAAACCTAATATTATTTAAACACCTATTTAAAATAAAATAACTAAAGAATATATTGGTACTTCTGATCCCCCTCCGGGGATAAGGGTGGATACCCTGGCTCGAACAGGGAACTTACTGTGCCACATACAGTCGCTCTACCGATTGAACTATATCCACCTTATATAGCCTTTAATATCCAGGACTTACAAATAATACCTCTAACAGGATTTTATATTTTTAGATTAATTACATTAAAGCTAACAAAATATGACTCACTATTTTGGCTTATAGCGCAGCGCGCAGTCTAGCTTCTAGCGGCTGACATACTTCTCGTTTGGCTGCGCTAGAAACCGCCAAGCAGCCGCCAGAAGGCCAGTTTACTAATCCCCCCCCCTCGGGGGGGGGGGATCAGAAGCCCTAACTACTGCTGCCAAGCCAACTCAAAGAACTTATTCAAACTATCTTTTATTCCTACTACTTATATTTATATAATAAGGAGATAAGAATATTTGGATAGCGTAGAGGGGGGGGTAACCCCCCTACTCTCCATATAAAAAATAAAGTAAACTATACTTAATATTTTATAAAAAGACTCACAAGTATATAAGGCTACAATGAATTTATCAATAATAAATACAAACTTATTTATATAGAGCTTTCGAACAAAGGAGACGTAAACTCAGCTATCTATTAATAGCCATAACTAAGATTGTACAGGAAGACTCACAAAAGCATGAGGTTTTGGTGGACTGCTTAATGATCACTCTAAACTAGGAGAGCTTCTATTTAACAGAGCTTGTAAAGTGTCAGTGTAAAACTGAGGTACCATTCAAGGGTTTCTCACAGCTACTCTACCATCTAACAGTTGTCTATAGACAATGTATAAAAATAATCAGGCAGCAACTACACTAACTATAGATCCAAAACTACTTATTAAATTTCATCCGGCAAAAGCATCAGGGTAATCACTTATTCTTCTAGGCCAATTATGTTACTTTAAAGGATTTACCCTTTAATCCCATGTTTACACATGGGTTCAGACTATGTCATCGTCCTACTTTAAACTAATATGTCACCCTCTGGCTGGTGCGTCCTAACGAAGTATGGCTGCTAGTCAACACAAATTTAAAGTTAATTGACGGAGGATACTCGTGGAAGGTTGTTATCATAAATAATTTCTTTCTAGTCGTTGAACGTTCTTATTAAATATGTTAATAAACTATAAAAATAAGCTTCGCTTCAAGTTAACTTGACAATTTTGGCTTCGCTGTTTCGTATTTTTTTTAATTTACCTTCCGGCCCAGGACTAAGGGATCAAGACCCTAGTCCTGGTCCTAGGCCGAGGGGTCAAAAAATCACGAAGGCAAGTTTTTCTTGAAATTCATCCTCTTTTTACCTTATATATATTAGTTATAAGGGGAACTATTCCTAATTCCTTGTAGACCTAAGAAATGTTGAGGAAAAAAAGTTAAATTAACTCCAATGAAAAGAATTCAAAATTGTACTTTAGATAACATTAAATTGTAATTTAATCCTAATAATTTAGGTACTCAGAAGTATCATCCACTAAACATCGCGAATACAGCACCCATACTTAATACATAGTGAAAATGAGCAACAACGTAGTAAGTCAATTAAATTGCTCGTTTTTTTTTACATACAACACTGCTCACGCAATGGATCGGACTATAACTTATCTAATGATTTAATTTAATAAACTTTCGACTGTCACGTTTAGTCTCTACGGATCCTACTAACTAACAAATTAATATTATTGTTAGCTTTGGTTTCCACGGTATTATCTTATATGAGCTTATGGCTAATTTTTTCCGCATTAAGAAAACATATAAGACTTCACCGTTAGCAAATCGAACATAATTAATTTACCGAAAAACGTATGAAATTTTTCATGGTGACAAGACAACACGACACTTATTAAGAAAGCTTTTTACCCCTCGGCCCAGGACCAGGCACAAGGCCTAGTCCTGTGCCTGGGCCGAAGGGCTAAATTTTTTTAATGACTCTAACTTTTCACCCAACAAAGGATAATTAATACAATGTGTTATTATTTTTTCCAATACTTCTTTCTTGTAAACCTCTAAAAAATAAAATTTTCCATAAGGATTTCTAACTTTATTTGTTACTTCAAAATACTGTTTTATAGCTTTTATTAAATAGACATCATCATTTTGCCCTATTGAAAAAGAATGATTATTCGATTTTCTAATAGAAAAACAACCTTCAGCTTCTATAAAACCAGATAATCAGCCTTCAAAATAATTAGGGATCTTAAAATTAATATTAGAATTTATAATAGCTATTTGTTGACTATATTTTAAACCCCGGTTTAATAAATAAGTTTCTGCCTTATCCCGCCGTAGGCGGGATTTGGTATTAGTTAAACATGTTTTTAAGAATGCAAGTTGACAAATTTTTTTTGATGTTAAAGGAGGATAAGTATCAAAAATTCGAATTATTGCTAGAATTTCTTCCTTTTTATTTACAACTCAAATGATATCAGCTCCTTTACCGGTAATCCTTACCATTCCACCAATTACTTTAGCAATTTCAATTAACATATTAAAATTAGATTTAATATTAGATAATTTAATAACTAATCTGTATTGTAAAGATTGTCTACGTCAGTGATTTACTTGAATACTACCATCTCCATCCATTAACCCTACTCAAAACATTTTTATATATTCATTATAATTATTTATATATAAACTATTTGAGGCGACGTACCCACCGCAATCAAGATTAAAACTAATACTAGGCATATTTAATTCTGTCTTAGTATTAAAAAAATAACTCGGCATAAATATAGCTAATAAAAAAATTCAAACCGTATCGTGGAATGCAATATCAAGAGATGCATTAGCTAAAACCACACCACTTACGTAAAAAAAAAAATTCATTAATTCCTCGTAACCAATCTATCATAACTAAAGATATACCCTTTATAAACACCTCCTCTCTTAGCATAATTTTTAATAGTAGAATGTGAGATATTTAAGGCTCTTTGTGCTTCCATTACTCCATCATACTTAGCCAGAAAATTTCTATTTATACCATATACAAACACTGCTTTTCTAATATGACTATTCTTGTTCATATTTAAGACTAATTGTTCACATTCTTTTGAAGATCAATCAGCTATCATAGGAGTGTCATTTATATTATAAGGTATGTTAGTTAAATATCATTCACCTCTAAAAATTGTTTGTTCTTTTATAATATTAACTAATGTAGAATGATTTGATTTAATTAATTTAGTTAAAGTTAAGACTGAAGGAAAAATAACTAATAACTCTTTAAATGAGTTATAAACATAAACAGAGTAGGCTGAATTAGCTTCAATCATTCTTATCTTACTTTCAAGAGAATGACTTTTATTGTAAAAAGGATTATTTTCACCGATTACAGCCCTTGTTATTAAACCTTTAGTTTTCTCTGAATGTGTTCTATTCTTAGCTAATTCCGATAGTAACTTCTTCGTTTCTTCTGTGTGTTTATAACCTAAAGAAGAATAACCTTCTTTTAAAACATTGTAATAAGGTATCATCTGTGTGATATAAAAAGTTTCTCTTGCAGTTAAATTTTCAAGTTCAACATATTCTAAAATTAAAAGAGAAAAATTTGAATGATCATATTTAAGTAAAGCTTTGGTAATAGGCATATTAGCATTTTGTTTACTTTTTAAAAAAGCCTTATTAAGATAATTTCTCATTCTAGAAGCTAAATTCATAGAACTTCCTACGTAAGCATGCCCATTTACCTTGTTTATTAAACAGTAAACACCTGATTGATCTTTTTGTTCTTTTATAATATTGACTCTATATTCCTTAAAGTTATCATAAACTTTTATAGCCTTAAATTGTTGGTTACCAGGCTGCTTATTACTAGAATTAGAATAATACCGAGTTATAATAGTGTATCCCTGCGGCACCCTAAGAAAAAGGCGGGTACACGAATAATTAATAATTAATGAATTTTTTCTTACCTGGACTATATTTTCCCGGTGTAAACGCCGGGGACTACGAGTAGTCTCTGAGGATCCTAATATAATATTCCTAAATATTAATTGGTTTCCTGCTGACCCTTCAAAATTATACTTTTTAACTGAAATTAAATAAAACTCTAGTAGCATAATTGTAAGAAGTTCCCAGCATATAGTAGTCAAATATGAAAATCTTTCTTCTTCGCCTTGCAACCCCGCCGCTTCATCGAATTCAATGATGGTGCGAGGACTTCAAGGAGAGAAGATAGATGAAGTCATAGGGAGAGCTAAGTGGTTGTTTATTAACCCTCCGATTGTAAACATGAATACGAAACCTAATGCAAATAACATTGAAGGTGTTAATCTTAATGATCCTCCGTAACATGTAGCTAATCATGAGAATATTTTAATTCCTGTAGGAACAGCAATTATTAATGTAGCAGCTGTGAAGTACGCTCTTGTATCCACATCTAGACCAACTGTGTACATGTGATGCATAATGTTAATAAATATTTTCTATTTATCCATACAAATTGTACATTCTTGTATGCTCCTTTCACAAGGAGTATCGGCCTATATCTTCATCTTTAGGCCGACCGCACCTGTCTTATTTGTTGTACTATTATTTAAATTTATTTGTTTTTGCAAAAATCTCACTTGTGCTAACCCCTCTTTAGTTAAGAGCTTGCTGAGTCCCTCCGGGACAAGTAATTTATTTGATACTTGAGTATGTATAGCTAATCATTTTTCTAATGAATTCCTTTTTTTAGTATATAGCGGAAATAATTCAAAATATGATATTACATTATGTAATGTTTTAAATCCTGTGGCAGTATAACGATAAACATCTTCAGTTCCCGATCTTAAGGTTACTTTACCAAATCCAAATAATTCACATATTTTATTAAGTATAACACCATCCTTTTGATCCAATATATAACGCATTCTAATAACATGACCTAAAGTATATCTAGAGCTAGCTATAATAGATACATTAAAACATCCTTCCGCATCTGTAAATCCAGATAATCAGCCATCATTTAATGTAATCGAGATAGGATTATTGTTGAACTTAATAGTGTCAGGACCAAAACGATTATTTAAAGAGTTAATTCATAAAGATAATTGTTTAATTCTGTTATCCATAGCTAAATTACCATTAAATAAATAAGCTAAAAGTAGAATCTGTGAAGGGTCATCTACCATTAATCTATAAAAGTCATTGTTTTTTCCACTTTTTCCTTGAGGAAAATGTCTAACAACACCAATATTTAACTTATCTTGTATATCATAAAGTATAGCACTTTCTTTTTGACCCCTCGGCCTAGTCCCCAGGGCCGTAAGGCCGGGGGCGAAAGGGTAAGAACAAAACGTGTTCTCTTACCTTCTGCATATGTTTGGATAGCTCCGTCGCCTTCTGCAAAACCAATAAACCAAGTTAATCAATCATCAGATAAATGATCACTATTTTTAAATAATGTATTATAATAAGTACGAAATGCGGACAATCTAAAAGATGTCTCGCGTATAGTCTCTGAGACGCTGTGTTTGCTATCTTTTAAGGAATTCAGGGACACATTGTCCGCTGGTTGAGTATAGCTAATTAAACTTTTACCTTTCAAGGTGTTAATTAGCACTAAACTGTTCCAGCATATAGCGAGATTAATTCAAATCCCTATATCACTATAAGGTGAAGCCATAACACAACTTCAAACTATAAATCCTAATATTCCAATTGACATCATAGCATAAACCATACCGATATAACCGAATACAGATTTATTTGAATTAGCTGATATAGTTGTACTAATTATACCAAAACCAGGTATAATTAAAATATAAACTTCAGGCAACTTAAATTTTAAAACTAAAAGCACATTTAGTTATGAGCTTTAGTTAGTTCTCCTAGGATGTTTCTATCTTATTGAAAGACTATCCTTCACATCCCTAAACTAATCCCTCCTTGTTTACTATATCTTTTTACTTAATTCATTTAATTTTTGTATAGCTAAATAACCTTTATTAGTGGACGGATTCTTGTAATGTAATATTCTTTTAATATCTAATATTTCCGAAACTAAAGACATTTTTTGACCCCTCGGCCTAGGACCAGGACTAAGGTCCTGGTCCTGGGCCGGAAGGTTAAAATAAAGGAGAACTTAAGAATAAATAATTTTATTCTATTTATGTGTGTTATATTTAATATATATAATCCAAAATTATATTAAATATATAGGGATTAGTTTAGTTAAGTTTCGACTGTACATTCGCGAGCATTTCAGCTCTACGTAAGTGAACCAGTCTGTAGCGATGTTTATAGCCACCGACGGTCTTTGACTAGGATATCGTTAACCGTTTTCACCATGTCTGGTTGTTATATTAAATTGTATTCTGCTATAACATTACCTACAATTAATAACAACTAGGTGGGATTGCTTACCCACGACACCTATAAAATGTCCGAAAAATCAGAAAAGATGCTGGAATAAAATAGGATCTCCACCTCCAGCTGTTTCAAAGAATGATGTATTAAAATTACGATCAGTAAGCACCATAGTAATTCCTCCAGCAAGAACTGGTAATGATAGTAATAATAGTACAGCTGTAATAACTACAGCTCATCCAAATAAAGCTAGTTTGTGTAATCTTATACCTGGAGTCCTCATATTAACTATTGTTGTAATGAAATTGATTGCACCTAACAAAGACGAAACACCAGATAAGTGTAAAGCAAATATAGCTAAATCTACACTAGGACCACTGTGACTTTGAACTCCTGAAAGAGGAGGATAGATTGTTCACCCTGTACCAGCACCACCTTCAATACAAGCTGAAAATACCAATAGTATTAAACTAGGTGGTAATAATCAAAAACTTATGTTATTAAGTCTTGGGAATCTATAATGATATTATATAATTTTAATATTGTATACTTTAATTAAAAAGGGTTAAGGTTACAAAGGATAACCCTCAGGGTAATTTTTGTTCATCTCCTTTAAGCCATCGATTACGTATAATTTTATTCTAGTACTACGTATGCCATACTCAGAAAACCAGTATGGTCTTTCCTTATAAAGATGAGCAACAATTCTACTCATCTCAATATTAGTGTCAGGTTTAATACCAGTATCAACACTAATGTGAGCATGACGAAAAGTAGCATTTCCCCCTTTCTGGAAATAAGATTTAAGATAATCCGCAAGTTTGACAGTATCTGTAACCTCTCCATTTGGGTTATTTGAATAAAAACTACTGTCATTTTGATTAGGCTCTGGATTAGATGGGCCTTGATTATTACCCTCAGGCTTTGATTGACCTTGCTGTGTACTATTCTGCTGTTCTGCATTACTCTTAGCTGCATCTTTAACGGGATCAAACATATTATATATACCCTCGTCAGATAAGCTTTCATTATCAGCTAAAGTAAACCCCTCATCCATAGATCAAACATCTAGACTAACTTGGTTAATATTAAAGAAAAAGTCATTTAAATCTAGATTAGAAAGAATAAATAAAAGTAAATACAATACAAAAATGAATTTAGTTACACTTAACTTAAGCATTAAAAATTCTATTTTTAATATCAAAAATTTCATCATAGAGCTTAAATTAAATCGCCTTGGGAATCGTTTTAACATTAAAATTTTATTGATGTATAATTGATATATTAAAATACCAGATCGGACTGTTTCTTCATCCTTAATAAAAGGATGCCTGGAGCGCAAGTCTCTGAAGCTTCTTCTTACTAATCATATCCTCGCCCTCTTATTTATTAATAAGAGCTTGCTTCCTGATCCCTAAAAGGGATATGGCAAGCTCCAACCAAAATGGAGAAAGAGAAATATTCAGTAAAAAGCTTGCCTGCAAAAGGCCCTTTCTTAAAGGGTTTATTTGCAATTTACCAGGTGATAATACGGAATATTACTAAACCAGACGGCACTCCCAACTTTAAGACTTAATATTTTTGATTATTAATCCAGCGTATTTTTAACCACACGCCGAAAATAGTGGGCCTTTTTTTTTTGCCATATCAGGGCCACCAACCATTAAGGGCATTAGGAAATTTCCAAACCCTCCTATTAATGCTGGCATACGTTTACCATTTAATTTTCATTAAATGCTGGACTATATCTTTATCTTTAAATATACAATATTTATAAATATATTGTATATTTACTAAGCTATTTCACGTATAGTCTCTGAGGATCCTACTAAATAAAAGTGTTTAATAATACTGCTAGTCGGCTACCCACCTGACTTCGATCCTTCGGCCGAAATCGGCATAAAAGTAGTCACAAACATTTTTCTAATTTATAAGCTCGACTTCGCTGCCTGCCTTTGGTACTTCGTCCAGAAGGAGTCATAAGCAGCCCTTTTATCGTTGGTTTCCTGCTGATTGCCTAATTTTTTGAAGTGTTACTGTATTCTGCCTCTTTTCTAGCTTGCGTAGTTTTTTTATTATAAATAAAATAACTTTAAAAGAAAGTATGCAAAACTAGTTACAAAAACTCTTAAGGGATTCCAGCAAATAGTGAAAAGAAAGTAAGATATTTCTACCTTACCCGGCCATGCCTTAATATATTTAATTAAAAAAAGCTACTGTATCTTAATCCTAATCTGAAGTGTAGGTAAATTTTCATTTACGAATCCCCCCGGGGGATACGTAATAACCTGATTTATTACCTTTAAGGTATTCTATAATAACATAACGATCACCTTTTAGATGTTTAACTAAACTGTTTAAAGAATAAAATATCATATTTTTACTTAAATCCTCTATAAACTCAGCTAAAATAGCTTTAGCTTTAGTCCCTCCGGGACTTAGGATGTTTAACATTGTACACATCTCGTTTATTTATAACTAAACTCTTAATTTGTAGGCGGAGCCTCTCAAACTAAGTAAATTAGTTTCAGTAGATTCCTCAATTAAATCCGGATCCCCCTGGGATATGAAAAGAAAAAAGTATCTAGATACAAAGTACCTAAAGTTAAACAATCATTTAGGCGCAAGCTCGTAGTATGATGAATATTTATTAAATTATACATATGTTGTTTTGATGAAAATACATATAATAAAGTAAAGTTTTCATTACTATAAACATAAATAGGTGTACCCCTTTGCTTACGGAGTCTCTCACGTATTTCTAGACTCATAGGTTCATGATACCCAGAACTACTAGCTACTAGATCTACATTAAGATTTGGTTTTAAACTATCAATAAAATGTTGTTCTAATGCTACTACTTGTTCTAAACTTGATTTCTCATCCATAATATAAATAGTTAACTTAATGTTGTTAAAACCATATTTATTAAAATAACGTAAAACTCTACGTACTTTAGTTTTAAGTATAGAAGGCATAAAATAAGAACTTATTCCACTAGCTAAGCTAGTGGAATGACCCACATATACATGTTTACCATCTAAACTTTCTCACACATAAACTCCTTTTTGCTTTTTGGTAACTTTAAGAATAATATCTCTATTGTTAAAAGGATCCTGAACTAAAATCTTAACATATTTATATTTAGAATCTTCAGGATCTTTATTATCCGGATTATCATTATTATTGTTACGGCTCCGCAGGAAAGCTAGTTATTAGAACATTATTATTATCGTTATTTATCTTACCAGTTATCACCTTACCTACACTTTTAGATATTACAGAAGAAAATACACAGTAAATTTGCGGCGAAGCCTTAAAATTAAATATATCTTTTTTTTCGACCATAAAGAATATCATTAATATAGCGTGAGCTGTAATGATACTGTTATATAATTGGTTATCCGCAATATATTGAACACCTGGTCCACTTAATTCCATTCTAATTAATACAGAAAATGCTGTACCTAATAACCCTGAAAATAAAGCAAAAATTAAGTAGAATGTTCCAATATCTTTAGCATTTGTAGATCAAAATCATCTTTCTGTTCAAACTGATACAGATGACTGTTGGGTATGTATTTCTTCATCTCTCTTATTACCACTAATATGAACTCGATCTGAAACTCCTTCTGAATTACTTATTATTTAGTAATCCAGACCTACTTTATATAAACTATTATATTGGCTAAAATACTCTATTTTACCTTCGGCTACGTATGTAGTCACCAAAGATAAGTAAATATAACTAATAATAATAATTTAATTTTATTTGATTACTTAGCTTATTTTGGGATTTAATAATACAAATTTAACCAAAACAGAGGATAAATACTTGTAGTATAAAGTAGTAGAATGTTACTTTAAACTGAGCAAAGCATATAAAAAAAAATATATTTTTTTTTATCAGTATCCGTCTCTCTACGAGAGTAGGGGGGATCTTAACTCTGCAGAAAATAAGATTATGGAGGAATCGAACCTCGAACTTAAGATTTGCAATCAAAGTGTAGACCATCTACGTCATAATCTAGACCCTTTATATAGGAAGGCTTCTCCATCCTTAAATTTATTCAGAAGCAAGGCTGGACCGAAGGCAGTCAGGAAAATGCACACTTCTTGATCCCCCTCCGGGGGATACGAAGGAAAAACAGGTACAATTAATTTGGCTTAACGCCCTTCTTACGGCGAAGCCGTAATACTGGATAAAAATAAACACGAGCTCTGTCTATTTAGAGCTTTCCTACCATATCCCCCCATAGGGGGGATCAGGAGGAGCCCACATATAGGAATAGCCAGAATATAAACAGGGGGGGGGGAGAGTATAAGTTTTTACCACCTCCCCCCAAAAAAGTATTATAGTATAATTTTAGGTTTGTATTATAACAGTCTATTTAGGTTAAGTAACCCAGATACGTCTACTTCTGTTGACGTACTATGTCTCCTGCCTTCGTTTAGCGAAACCAGAAGCTTCTTTTGACAGAAGCTGAGACTTAAGGATAAACCTATACTAACCTATATCTAGTTATTTTTATTTTTTAAATCTATTAGAGTATTTTCTAATAAACTTAAAGCAGGTACTATAAATAAGAAATGACCAAAATATAAAACAGTACTAATTTGACCTAATAAAATAAATGGGTCCTCAACGTGTTTTGCACCTATTTGCATTAAAATTAAGAAATTAGCCACAAAGATAAAGAAAGCTAACTTGTTAAGTGGTCTGAACTGTAAACCTCTTGATCTTCCTAAATCAACTACAGGTAAAGCTAAGATTATTAAGATTGCACTTAACATAGCAATAACTCCTAATAATTTATTAGGTATAGATCTTAAAATTGCGTAAAAGGGCAGAAGGTATCATTCTGGAACTATAGCTGGAGGAGTTTGCATAGGGTTTGCCATGATATAATTATCGCTATCTCCTAAAACATTAGGCATGAAGAATACAAATACACTTAATACAAAAATAAAGATAAAAATAGTAATTAAATCTTTAAATAAGTAATATGGAGCCATAGGGATTCTATCATAATTACCTGAAAGTCCTAAAGGATTTCCAGATCCTGCTGTATCATGTAAAGCAATCATGTGCATTAATACTAAAGCTGCTAATATAACAATTATATTATTACTATTTTTATTTATAGTAATAATATCCCTTGTAGAATAACCTAGGTAGGTAAACGCCTATATTATAATAAGCATTATAATATTTGGTTCGCGCTAGTCTAGAACTCCTACTTCCAACTCTGTTAAAGGAAAATTTAGACTTTTGTATCTATCAGATTCTCTTAAAGCTTTTAATCAAATTAAATAACTTTCTTTTTTATAACCTGTAAGAGGATAATGGTTCTCAAAAGAAAAGAAATTAATAACCTTTTGTATATCTTTTACAGATGACATACGAACAATTGATAAATCTTTGCTTTTGGTATAATCGAGGGCTCTACTAGGTTCAAATAATAAATAAATAGTCTTCATTAAAACACTATTACCTTTCTGACCTACATTGAAACAGATTTCCTTATTAGCTTGCACATAAAAAGAACCCTCAGCAACTACAAAACCAATAAATCAATCTTTAAAGTATGAAACATTTTGCATTATATCCTCAGGCGTCTCCAAAACTCAAGGTATATAGTTAGGAATAACCTCAGGTAAAAATTCCCACTTTTTAACATTGTTCTCTATTGTATATAATAATAAATTGTACTGATTAATTCTGTTATTTGTTAAAAAGAACAGGTTATGTTTTAGTAAAAGAGGAACTAAAATATACTTTAACTCAAAATTATATATAATAAGTTTACTTGTAGTTGAGTTTATTTTACCAATAACTCCAAAATGTAATTTACTTAAAAGGTATTCGAAAGTCGCTAAGTCTCTGTTGTGAAAGGTAATGACTAAATTAAATTCTATATATCCTTTAGATTTTCTAGCTTGTATATAACCATCTCCATCTATAAGACCAACAAAAAAACTTAAAAATCTAACATCGACATTAGGTTCTATTATTTCCCTTTTCCTAGTAACATGAGTCTTAGTTAACTCTAATTTAGAAACTCAATAATCATAAGTTCTAATATTTAAATTATAAGACTTTGCTACTACTACGGCAAAGAAGGAAAGTGATAATACAATATTTAAATATTATTATATCCATAATTTAAACGAATATATTTCATTATCTCACAATAATGTTTAGACTATATCATATAAAATACTTAATATATTTTATTTTGCCGTTTAGTCGTTGAACGTATATAACTAAAACTAAATTTAATTTAGTGCTATGCCTAGATAGCTTACTATTTCCCCTAAAAAGCCGAAGGACTATACACGGATAGTCTTTTCGGTGAAGGTTATGTATTAAAAATTCAATTTTAGTTATACTTTGCTGCTTATTTACAAAATACTAGTATTATTGTTATTTTGTTTTCCAAGCAATTTGACAAATTTTAATACCCCTATATTTCCTTCAGGAGCAGCATTTAAGGGTAATACAAAATGTAAAGCAAAGAATCTGTTTAAAGTTGCATTATTCACAGAGCATTAATGTTGGTAACTTCATTTAGCCGGCTGGCATACTTCGGCCAAGCTAAGCTGCGCAGAAGTACAGCAGTCAACATAAACTATCGTTACACTCAATAAATTTCTTTATTGATCGGACTATATTATGATCTCCTTATTATTTTTAGTAATTTGATGGTATTTTAATTTTTTCTGAATATCTAGCTATTGTACGTAATTGTTTTACTCATAATAAATATTGTAATTTCTTATGTCCCAATAACTTTACAGAAGTATTTTGTAAAAATTTAATTACATTTTCTATTGATCTTACACCACTAACTTTTAATTTGTAACAATTAGTTTTATCTAAATATATAGCATTAGTAAAAGATAAATATTCACGGATAGCGGATATTATAATATCTCCATCTCTTTGAGCAATATCGAAACTAGCTACTAAGTAATCTTTATCTTTAGATAACTTATAAACACTGAAACAACCCTCAGCCTCTATAAATCCTACTAATCAAGCCGAAAAATAAAAAGTACTTAGAATAGATTCTATAGAATTTAGAGGTTTACTACTTCTAATATATTCAGGTAAATCTTTAGAATAAATAATACCAGATAGTAAGGCATCTCTAAATCTTAAGTAATCATATTGTTTATTAGAAAACATAGGGTATTTATCAAATATAGGTAGAATAAATTTTTTTAAATGATCTTTATTTCTAATTCTTAAAGATACCATTTCAATATCACCTCTTTTTCTAAAACTTACAACACCTACACCTAATAAACTTTTAATTTTATATATTAATTGAACATCTCTAATTGATAATTCAATACCTAGTTCGTATGTTAGATATTTACCTTTTTTGCCCTTCGGCCCAGGCACAGGACTAAGGCCTTGTGCCTGGTCCTGGGCCGAGGGGGTAATACTAAAAAAACCATCACCTTCAAATAGACCAACTAAATAACCATATTGGAGATCTCCTGCGTGTAGTCTCTGAGAGGCTTCTGAAGTATGTAATCTTCTCACCCCTGCTGATTGTCTCCCTGTCTTTGCAGTTTTAACGATAATAGTTGGTGAATTAATCAAAAATAAACCGTATGCAAATTCAAAAGTTGGAGATTTCTCGGCATTAAGCAGGATTTTTAACACTATATCACTATAGTGTGGTTCATCTGTATTTAAACCTCCTCAAATGACAATATTTTATGTATTATTTTTAATTAATACTTTACACCCACAAAGGTGTATTTAGACTATATCTTAAATCTACTCAAATTTCGTAGATTTTGGGGGTATCGTGTTGAGCTTATTGTTGGTATAACTCACTCATTAGTCGTTGAACGCATTTAATCCATTTCATATACCGAATTAAACTCCGCTACAAATAATCTAATAAATAGGAGGCAATTTGTTATCAGATGTCCTTGTAATTTTCCCCATTTACCTCTAAACATAATAAAGTTTAACCTTACTATTTTAAGGAGCCCTATTACATATATTTATTTATGCTCTGGGCTATTATTTTATATTAGGGTAATTTAAGTTACTATAACGTGAACTTTCCCGTAAATTATTTAATCATTTAATATATTGAATATATTTCAATCCAACTAAAGGGTGCAAATCTGAATTTGAAAAAAAATATATAACATTTTGTACATCCGCCTTAGAACTAACACCAAACTGGCTATAGTTATCCGTTGTACCTATTTTTCTATTTGTATTAAAAATAAGCTTAAAAGCCTCAAATAAATTAGTATGTATTCTTTGTTTTAATTGAAAACAACCATCATGGTTAGATTTTATAAAAAATGAACCTTCTGAGCAAGTAAATCCTACAATTCAGTTTCTAAAGAAAGGTAATAAAGTATAATCAAATGAATTTTTAGGTATTTCAAATACAGCTGGTATATTGTTTATGTCTGGAATTTGATTATACAGTTTAATATCATTTTTCATTATATACATAGCTAAATTAAATTGATCCTTTTTAGTTAAAGTTAAGAAAAAAATATTATGAAATATAAGCAAAGGAAATAATACTTCTTGTAAATCAGTTTTATTGATTATTAATTTACAAGTAGGACTTCTTAAATCTTTATATACACTAATTTTACCTAATTTTAATACTGAATTAATATATTCTAAAGTAGAAATATCTTCCAAATGAAGCGATATAACTAACTTTATTGTTATAAATCCTTTAGATGTTTTAGTTACTTGAATATATCCATCTCCATCGATTAATCCAACTAAAAAAGCCAAGAAAGATGAAGGGATTGAAATATATTCTTGTTTATCTAACCTTAAGCTTTTATTATATCTTTTTAAGGCGTTTTTATGAATAACACCTATTGTAGGTAGAGATATATCCTTATTAAATGAAATTAAAATTATAGCAGATGAGCATAAACTAATAATAATTGTAATATTTTTTGACTCAACTATATCTTGCCCAATTCATGGAACAGCACTAATTAAATTTGTAATAACTGTAGCACCTCATAGTGACATTTGCCCATATGGCAATACATACTGACTTACTTATTAATATTATATTACTATATTATCCCTATTTAGAAATACAATTTCTAGGATAATAAATTATGATTTTATTATTATAAGATCATTATTAAGATCCATTAAGAATTTTTCGTACTCACTTTTAGGTGGTAAGCAAGGTATAAATTCTAATATAAAAGAAAATTTTTCATTTAAATCATAATGTAAATAACTAGCTTTATATTCGTCATCTCATAATTTTAATTCAATTACAAGATTTTCTATAACAAGTTTATGATTAATTAAATCAAGAAAAATATTTTTATCTATAACATTAGAGAAAGACAAATAAGTATAGATACTAGAAAAAGAACCAGGTACCCTTTTTTTCAGGTAGCTTTATGTAAATTTTAACTTGAAAAAATCTATCTTCTTGTATTCGTTGTATATAATTATAATTTAAACATTTAATTAAATCATTGTGAGATAAATTTTTAAATATAGAATTTTTACCACATTTACCTGAAAAATTTATACAATGTGTATTTATATTAATGAAATTTTTGAATCTACCTAATTTAAATTTTATACCTAACTTGTGAAATAAAATAGCAATTTTAGTATTAATTATAATTGAAATAGTATATATAAAAAGAAAATTACTAAATAAAGATATAACAATAACATAATACAAACTTTCTTAATATAGAATTAATAAGCTAGAATAACTTTGAATTCATATATTCTATTAGTTAAAATCTATTTAACTAAAAGTTTCGACTGTGCATTAAGCAGCATTTCAGCCACCCATTAGTGACCCAGTCTGTCGCGATTGTTTATACAACCGACGATCTTAAAGTTGAAACTTCTTTGATCGTTTTCACTAATATAGCCAAATAGTCCTAAAGACTATTCTATATCCCTGTCGGGATATACCACTTTAATCTTTTTTTCTCTATAAAAATTGCCAAAAGATTCTTACTCATGGGACTATGATTTAATATAATTAAAGTGTAAAAAAATAACAATATATGATAATAGAATTATTTACTTAAGAAATCTTTTACTATTCACTGTTTTTTTACTAAATTTTTTTCTGTTTTTAGTGCTCTTCTAATAGTTTTTTCGTTACAGTTTATAGATTTAGCTGCATCTAATATAGTAAGATATTCACCGTAAACAGTACCATTAAGATTATATAAAACCACAGGTCTTGTGTGTGCAATACATTTTTTTTTTTGTATCATTTGACATAGGAGGTTTGTTCAAAGCTTTCTCTCTAATTTTCTCGATTATTTCAGAAGAAAGCTTTTTACCTCTATTTAAACTACCTATCATTTCTCGTCTTGCATCACTATAAAAATCTTTCATTTTTTGACGATCTACCTCAGTATGTTTATAACCAAAACTAGAACCTGCTTCAGTTAAAATATTATAATTAGGCAAGAATAATTTTAAATATTTATCTTCTAAATCCAGTAATTCTTTGTTGTTTTCTTTTGTAACAATATTAGGATATAATTCTAATATAATAAAAGCGAAATTACTTAAATCATATTTCTTTACCGCTAATTTCACCATTTTGCTACCACGATAATAAATTAAATGATTACTAAATCTAGCATAAAATCTATTAGTAGCCGCAGAACCTATATAGTAATCTTTAGTTATTTTATTAATTATCATATAGATTCCACTTAAACCTTTAGTTTTATCTAAAATTTCTTTTCTAGTTGTTTCTAAACTTAAATTTTCAAAAGTATACAGAGGATATAAACCTAATTCATTTATTATAGTATTCAATCTTTCAGATCCTGTTTCGGCGTAGCCATAACTACTTTTAGTTGTTGTACTATATTCTCTTACCCCGATATCCTTAAGACAAATCTGATATATTGTTTTATTATTAAATTTATTACACATTCTAATTTGAATATTTCCTAATCCCCCGGAGGGGGATCAGTATTCCTTACTTGGATGTATAAATATATTACTTTTTATACATAAATTTTGTATAGTACTATATACAATAATTCCAAAAATTATAACTACGATCCCCTCCGGGGATACGTAAATACTTATATTAAACCATTTTGGGCTATATTGGTAACCCAAGAAAGCTGTAACAACTAATGCAATAAATATTATAGTTCCTATAGCTCAAGTTAATGTTCTTGGAGCTCTGTAAGATCCGTAATATATACCTCTTCCTATGTGTAAGTAAACTAAGAAGAAAAATGCTGAAGCAGTGTTAGCGTGTAAATAACGGACTAATCACCCATTGTTTACATCTCTCATAATATGCTCAACTGAGTTAAATGCTTCTAAAACACTAGGATTGTAGTGCATAGCTAGAGTTACTCCAGTTACTATTTGTATAACTAAACAAACAGCTAATAATGAACCAAAATTTCACATGTAGCTTAAATTACTTGGTTGTGAAGCATCTATAATATATCCATTAGCTAATTTTAATAAAGGATGACTTTTTAATATTCTCATTTTGTATTTTTTTTTATAATTAACAGGAGCTTGCGCCGATAAAGATCGTTAAACCAATAAACTAGCTTGAACAAATTTAAATAAATTGTTTTAATAATAGCACTCTATCGTGTATCATATACATTTAATTAAATAAAAATTTTGACTATATATATAAACCTCTTATTCCTAGAATAAAATATAGCTAATTAAATCAATTTGAATTACCATTTGAAGGGGGGGCTTTAGATAGTATCTAAAGCCCCCCCCCCAAAAAAACGAAATATATCAAAAGTTAATATTTATTATTATTAAATAATAATAATAATAGATTAAAAAAATAATATACACCAGATCTTACTCTAAAAATATTTATGATATGATAAGATATAAATCCAAACCATTATCGTGGCGAAGCTCGATCTATTTAAACGGGTCCTTTGGCGGATTAATCTTCTAATTATACCTCTAATAAGATTATAAATATTATAATTGTTATTAAAATAATATGGTAGACTTAAGTCTACAAGGATCGATATGTTGATGACCTAAACCTAGGTTCTCCTCCATCATTGGGTAGGCACGAGTATACGATGTCAATTAGGCTGATGCTGTCCCACCCTTGACCACCACGTGTACCACGCTGGCGTAGCCGTTCCTACTTGGTTTTACATTCGTTTTTATATGAGTTCGTTGGCTGACTTCTTACTATCGAACGCGATCTTGCTTTTTATTATCTAAAAAAGATAAAAATCCAAACCATTATCGTGGCGAAGCTCGATCCATTTTAATGGTTTGGGTTTTTTATCATGAAAGGAAATATATCCTTATTATATATTTCTATATTCTGCTACACTTATTTGGATGCTTTACGAGATCTAGCATATTTTTTATGCTCTGTTTGGTTAACTCTATTATTGAAATCCTAAAGGCTTTCATTAGGATATCTTTTCATTTCTCTTTTAATTTCTTCTCTAGCTATCTCTAATTCCATAGGTGAACGTGTCTTTCTGATCACCCCTTCCTTTTTAAAGCGCGAATAATATTGCAACTCTCTCCTGTTAACTCTATTGTTAAATTTTTCAAGGCTTTCATTAGGTTTTCTTTCCATAAAAGATTTAATCCTTTCTCTAGATAATTCTAAAGAAGTTTTTGGACGCTTACTATGGCTATCGCTTGTTTTTACTTGTTCTCTATCTATATCTAATTTCCTATATGAATTTTGACTCTTTTCATTTATATTTGTATTCCCTCTAAATTTATTTCGTAAGTAAAGCTCTCTAGCTCTAACTCTCTTGTTATAATCTTTAAGGTTCTCATTGGGTTCTCTTTCCATACTGTTTTTAACTAGTTCTCTAGCTTTTCCTATTTCCTCCTTTGTACGGTAGCTGCTATTTTTAGGCGGCGAATCCTGGGTAAAATTCATTCAAGATTGTTTCGGTTTTCTACCTTGAGTTAAAATTAAATCTTTTCTGCCAGATAATTTTTTGTGTTTTGACAAAGGAGTCATCTCTGGATTTTTGCTATCTGACGAAGCCGGTAATTTAAAGTAAAAAAAATCTGAAAAGGTTTTGCCTTGTAAACCCTTAAAAACCAAAGAAAATCTAGATAGTAATACCGTTCGCAATTTGTTCAAATTATAATTTAGTAGTAATAAGTCTATAATTTAATATTCAAAGGAGTAAAATCTAGCAGTTTATTAATTAATAATCCAACCAAGTAACCAATAGCGATTAAACCACTATACAAGCTATAAATATTATTCCAAAGTTCTAGTCAATCATAAGTATCGTTATATCAACATAAGAATAAACTTTTAGCTAAAATAATCCCAACCATAGTAATGATAGTACGCATTAAGAATAAATAAATTTTATTTCCTACCGACTTCGTCGGGTTACTAGGAGCTTTGGGGGGGCGCAAGCTCTCCCAGCCTCATTGATAGAGTTATTATGAAATTTATTCTGGTTATGGTGAGTAGAAATGGAAAAATACCTTCTATTACGACCGAAGGTTAGATTAGTTGTGGCGAAGTTTGTATGTTTGATATTCTTCGACAGCGCAAGCTCGTCTTTGTGACATAGGGATAAAAATGCTTTAGTATCAAATAAAGGATAGGATTCTTTCACGTAATTAAAAAAAGGATATGACCTTGTTGTTTAACATAAAAGTTTTGAATATAAGTTTTCTTCTTTTATAATTGGATAAAGACTGTTTACTTAACCAAAAAGAAGGGTCAAAATTTACCAAAAACAGGGATAATGATTTATAATTATAGAAAATAACACCATTCAATTCCTCATTAACCACAGCTTTAGCGAAATTCTGCATAGCAATTTTTAGAGAGGTTTTCTCAAGTACTATACAATGATTATGGTTATGTAAATAGGTATTTATATGCGAAGCATCGCTTACTGTATTTTTCCTTTCGATGGTAAGAAAGGTTACTGCGTCTTTCTCCTCAAATTTATTTATGTTGCGATTTAAAAAGCTATAAAAAACGGATTTAGTTGAACAAACTTTAGGTTTATTTAGACTATTAAACTTAGTAATATCTTTTCTAGGATTATATTGGTAAGGTTTTAAGGTTGAATAGTGTTTTTTATCAGTAAAATTAAAGGCTTTTTTTTTATTCTTTAATTGAGTTTTATCAACGTATCTTGTTTGTTTATCTGACCATTCAACCAAACTTAAATTTAGGTTAGAATTACTTCTTTCCTGAACTTTTTCGTCCGAATCTATGAAAGATACAAACTGGCGAATTAAATCAGGATATGATTCTTTGATAATATGATATGCTTTCGTATGTGAATAATGTAATTCCTTTTCATTTAAAGTATTTATCATATTAAAATCTATTCCAATGTTTATTAATTTCTTAGGTAGATTGTATACAATCCCAGCGTTCTCTAAATCATCTATGTCAACCTCAGTTAAAAACATTAGATGTTTAAGTAATTTAGCTTGTATTTTATGAAGATAATGTCTTTTAGAAGAATCAATTCCAGTTATAATTAAATTGTGGTAAAAGTATATCTGTTTAACTACACTACTTCAAGAATCGAAACCAATAAAAATGAAGATTTGATTCTGATCTTTTCCATTAAAATAATGTAAATTTTTAGTGTTTATAAACTTAATAAAATAATTTCCAGATCTAGATTGAATAGTCATATTATTAGGGTCATCAGAATTAAAAAGTTGTTTACCTGGTACAACAAAAAAAATATGTAATATATTATTATTGTAATAATTTCTTACCGTAGACTCTATTAAATCTTCAGCAACTCAATATCTCTTGAATAAGTTAACTTTATTGTAACCAACCATAGCATAGGAAGTACGATTACCATGCCTGTTTAAGAAAGGTACGTCAAAACAAGCTATAAAAGAATTTTTAGGGACAACCAAAAAATCCTGATTGTGAAAAACCTGATGGAAATAATTTAAATCTTTATTCATTTTAATTTTTATAAAGTTGTTAGTCACAAGGGAATATTATTGAGGTCCCCGAACCTCGCCAAAGACCGCACCTAATTTCATACACGAAGTAAGCAAGCAAACAAGCTAAAGGTAGGTGAAGAAAGGTAAAGAGTGTTCTCCGCTAAAGAAGGAAGAAAAAAAAAATCCAAAGTTAAAACATCCTAAACATCCTAAACAAAGTATAATTAACTCACCATAATACTATGAAAAGAACATGTAAATGTTTATAACTAACATTACAATAGATGTAAGATATATATATAGTATCTAAAATTTGATAAATTTATCTGATAGTTTACTTCTAATCTGAATAAATTTAGCTAGTTTAGGAAACTTCGATTCAAGATTGAAATAATTAAGAATTTTATTTCCATAGTGAGTTAAAGTTAAGGCATTCACAGCAGAAATAATAATAGTAAAACCTATACCATTAGCTAAGCACCCTAACTGTTCAACACTTAAATTAGATAAGAATTCTTTATATGAATTTATAAAATCCTGTATGATTCCAGATAGATCATTTTTGGTAAAAGTATCATGAATATTTTTAACTTGATCACTCACTTTACTAACTAAATCTGTTTTACGTTCAACATTTCGTTTCAAATCATCCATTAATTGATCTTTTTTGGCTGTGTTCCCTATGTCCCAGGCTACCTCAAGGCTATGCGGGACGTTTGCCACAAATACGGTGCTCTCTTTATACTTAACGAAGTCATGTGTGGAATGGGTCGAACTGGCATTTTGCATGCATGGCAAGCAGAGGATGTTGTACCTGACATCCAAACCAACGCCAAAGGACTTGGTGGCGGGTATCAACCCATCGCTGCCATGATGATCTCTGAAGAGGTAGTCAATGTGATGAAGCAAGGAAGTGGAGAATTCATCCATGGGTTGACCTACGAGGCTATGCCTGTACAGGCAGCAGCTGCTCTACAGGTTCAGCGAATCATCCGGGAAGAAAATTTGCTGGACAATGTCTCTAGGCAGGGAGCCTATCTAGAGCAACGTCTTCGTGCTTTTCTTGGCGATCATCCTAATGTTGGAGACATTCGAGGAAAAGGTCTTTTCTGGGGTCTGGAGTTCGTGGAGGATAAAGCCCACAAGAAGTCATTCGATCCGAAACTTGGGATTGCTCAGAAAATCCTCGACTTGGCTATCTCACCCCGATTCAACATGACTGTCTACCCGAGCACAGGTTGTGTTGATGGAATTCGGGGAGACCACATTATTCTTGCACCTCCCTACACCATCACGAAGGAGGATGTCGAACATATTGTCACAACCGTTTCCGATGTGATTCACACAGTTTTTTCTGAATTGTCTCATTGAAATATTATGAGTGCTACACAGGAGGATTAGCTGAAACTTGTTTATTTCCTTTGGTCCTTTGCTATTTCGTCGAAAAAATATAAACCAAAAAAAAAATGGATAGCTCTCCGTACGAAGTCGACATCAGATTGAATTTATTTTTTTTTTCTAAGCTTAATCTCAGCGGTGAAGTACCCAGTAGAAGTAAAGTTTGTAAAATACAAACTTTAGACTATACAACTGAAAAAGAGATACTCCCCTTACGACCCTTCCCTTTCATACAAAAATTAATAAAATTTCAAAAGTAAAACCCAGCTTTTAATTAATTTTATTTGTTATACATTTGAGACAAATAATAATACCTCATAGTGACATTTGCCCATAAGGTAAAACATTCTAAATTACTTTTATATTATTCGTCCTGCCAGACAAACTACGCTTATTGGCCATCCTAGCTGGCTTCGCAGCAGGCAGGAGAAATGGGCTTCGTTACGAAGTACGAAGTCAGGAAGACTTCGTCGTCAGGATACATAAAAGATTAGACTATATAATCTATCATAATATTGATATAATATTAAGCTCACTATATAGTTACTCACCGCGAACTTATTGATAATGATATGCTCGCAAACCAATAATAGATTAGGCCGCCTCCTTGGCTGCGCTAGAAGTGAGGCAGGATAGGGGGGGATTGCTAATAGCAACCCCCCCCCACCATTAAATATGAAAAAGATAACTATGAGGCAAAGCAAAGCAAACAAAACTAAAAGAAGTAATCATGTAAATCCCGGCTCTATTCCTAAATAAATATCAAAAAAACTCATATCGTGATATTCTTGTTGTCGGAGCTGTTATCCTATTTTATTTTCACACAAACAGGAAAACTTGTACCAGCAGCACGACGAAGTCTAAATAGACCACTAGAAACAAATTAAGCAGTGCTTGCAAAGAAAAAAGTAAAAATAAACAAAATTAAACCATAAAATTAATACTGTTATTATAAGTGAAACCCGCTAAATAGTTTAATAACCTGTGACCTGCAAGTATGCTGTTAAAATTAAACCTAAAAAAATATTTATTTATAGCCAAATTAAATAGATTTAAATATTGACGTGCTCTTTTTATCCTGACCTACAGAGAAGTATAGCTAGATAAAAAAAAAAGAAAAATTAACTATATTTTTCTTTTTTTTGATACAGAAGGTTCTGAATCAAAATCTGGCGATTTTCTCTTTGTTCCTATAGTTTCAGAAGATGCTAAATTATTACTAGATTCTCCTGAAGATATTCTTCCTGGAACATTACCACGACGCATTAATTCTAATTGAACACCCAAATCACTATCTGCATAAGGTATAGGGACAGATATAGAAGCTTGTTGGCCACTAGTACTACTATCTACATGAGGTAAATAAAGGTTAGAACTAGATGTTTCTACAGAAGGCATATTGACATTACTACTAATAGATCTTTCGGCCGAAACTAAACTAACATTACTGTCAGATGAAAAAGGAACAGGATTAGGTGCTAGAATATATCTATCTAAATTTGTATGTACTTCTAGACATTTATTAGTAAGACTAATACTCAACCCGGTATAAGATGTATACAATTTAGGAAGATTTTCTATTTCATTATAAAAATGTCCAGTAAACAAAAATTCTTTATCTTGTTTAAAACCTTTAAATGGAACTAATTTAGAAAGATCAAAAGGTCTATCGTTTTTCATTACTCAATAATTTAAACTATACATTTGTCCTCCTAAACGAATACCTAACTGACAGCCATTAGGATGACCAAAAGAGTTTGTAGGATTACCATGTATTTTTTCCAAATACATCGTATTATATGTTGAACCTGGCACAAAAGGCGTAATTACAGCATAATTATTCCTATCAAGACTTGTATACTTTTTATATACATTCCCAGGTTCCTCCTCTGGATTATCGATATATCTATAAATATACCAGTTATGATTCATTCAATATAAATAATTATCCTTGCTAGTATCAACTTGAAACTTTCTATACAAATTTACCTCTGAAACTCGATCATTTCCGTTTGAGCTTTTATATGTAAAAATTGTATTATGAGAATTTATGTCCGAATCATGAAGAGAACCTAAATATTTTTTAGCCTCATCTAAAGCTTCATTAGTTGAAACCTCAGACAAGTTAATAGTATGAAGTAATTTAACAACTGTTAATTTATTTTCTAAATGCAGGTACATTCATTTAAAAGGATACAGATATACCGAAGACGTATCATCTCCTTTATATTTTACCATTATCTTCGGAAGTTCATTTACGGGACTACTATCTACAAAACAAAAACAAAAAAAAGATTGGAAAATTTTCTTTTGAGATTCAGTTAATTCCAAGTTTAATACATTAGCTAAACGTAAATTGTTAATTAAATCTGCACATCTATCAGCAAACTGTGGATTATTTTTAATCTCAGTTGACAAAACATCATTTATAGAATCCAATTTGATGGGTGGAAAAAAATAATTAAATAATGGTGCTAAATTAAAATAAGGTAAAAAGTAAAACTCAAAAGTAGGTAGTATTAAACGCAATAAACTAAATTTCAAAGCTAATAGTATAAAACTAGTAGGACCTATAAATAAAGAAAATAAAAAAATTAATAACCCACGCGAAATACATGAAAGAACTCAAATAATAAGTACTTTTTTATATGGTAATGATAAGAACTTTGCTTTAATACTACCTTTCTGCCGTTCTGAAAAAATAGAATATAAATAATATAATACTAATAATAATCCAGAAATTATATAATTCTGATATCTAGCATCCATTAAAAAAATTACTACTCAATATCCTACTATAAACCCATAAACAGAATATAACAAAATAATAAAACACAGTAATTTAAATGAAAATAAAGAAAAAAAACCTAACTTTTCTTTTAGGGTTAATCTTACAAAATTATTCTTATTTTTATTTAAACAGTTATATTTATGTATATAATCAATACATTCAGATATAACTCATACTATTAAAGCAATTGCAAAAAGGATTAGTAGTTTGGGAAAAATTAACTTAAATACTATAATTAAAGCATTTCTAATATAAATATTATTTCTATAACCTATATAAATACTGCTAAATAATATAACAGATAGAGTAATAATGAAATTTTCTACATTATTACTTTTATTTGAGTTTAAATTTAATATACCCCCAACCACATTCGTAGAAGAAAAATAACGTCGTGAGTCGCTAGTAACTAGAAGGGTAGAGGGGGCCTTTATAAGACCGGAAGTCCTAGTAAGGACCCCTAAAGATTTTTGGTTTGAAAAAACCATACCGCAAATTAAAAAGGATGAAGCCTCCATGCTTGATGCATCCACAGAGTATAGTAAACTAGAAACACTATAATGTAAACCATCTAATATAAAACTAGGATATATACCAAAAAGGATTGTAAAAAAAGCTAAAATAAATAAGATAAAGAATTCTCTTTTATTAATGTCACTTATATTTTCTTCGAAGAATTTACTAAATGAACCACCAAACGCCACTCTGTTAAACATATATATACTGTAAGCAGCTGAAAGCACAATAGAAGAAGCAGCTAATGCCCCTAATAGTGGTAATCTTTCAAATGCTCCGTATAATGACATAAATTCACCTACGAAGTTTAATGTTAATGGAGTCCCACAATTAGCTAAAATAAATATGAAGAAAAAAATAGAAAATAAAGGCATAAGTTGTGTCATACCACGGTAGAATGCTATATTTCTTGTTCCACTACGGTCGTAAAGAATACCACCTACGCAAATAAATAAAGCTGAACTTACAAATCCGTGACCTAAACCTAAAAGTATACTTCCCTCGATTCCTTGAATTACATTACTAAATTCTCCTATTAAATATACTGCGGCATGAGACACAGAACTATAAGCAATTAATTCTTTAACGTCCGTAGTTCTTAGTGTACTAAAACTAGCGTATATAATAGTAATCACCCCTATTAAATATACTATGTAAGTATAGTTTAATGAAGCTTTAGGTAAAATAGGTAATATTAATCTAAATATACCATATAAACTCAATTTTAAAACAATAGCAGCTAGAACTATACTTCCACCTAAAGGAGATTCAACATGAGCTCTTAATAATCAATTATTTAAGAAAATTGTAGGAGTTTTTACCGCAATTGCAATAAATACCCCGCAAAATATAAATAATTGTGTAGTATAATCAAAATTAGTTTTAAATAAAGCATCAAAATCTGTAGTTCCCATTATAGAAGACATAGTTAATATTGCTAGTAATAAAAATAAAGAACTTCCTAATGTGTATAAAAATATGTAAAAACTAGCTCTTACTTTATTACCAGATCCAAATAAACCTATTAATAAAAATAAAGGAGGTAGTATACTCTCAAAAAAAATATAGAACAATAATATATCTAAAACTAAGAATACAGCTAATAATAATGTTTCTAATAATAACATAATTATTAAATAAGATGTTATATTTTCAGTTATAGAATTTCAATTAGATAATAATGCTATAGGCATTATTATTGTAGTTAACAATACAAAATAAATAGAAAGTCCATCTATCCCTAAGTAAATATCAAAAAAACTCATATCGTGATATTCTTGTACAAATTGAAATTGGTTACTACTAAAATCAAATGATATATAAATAATTAGAGATATAATTAAGTTAAGAATAGAAGTTCCAAGAGCAATTAATTTTAATATTTTAAAAGAATCGTTACGACTATATTGAGGGAAATCTATCGTTTTATTTTTGCCTTCGGACGCAGATAAAGCAAAAACCATTGATCTTTCGTGAGATCTTCCGGCACAAATTAAAAGTATACCTAAAAGAGGTATGAATAATAAACTGGATAATAACATTTTTTTGTTAAAAGTCAATATATTTCCTAAATTACTAAAGAAGTAAAAATGTTTACATCATCAAATGGAAAATTCCATGATAAAAAAAGTAGATTCTATTAATCTAAAATAAGTTTATACTAATTGGAAATATATCGAAACTAAATAAAATACAAGGTACAAATATAATTATAGCAAATAGAATAGGTAATAAAACTGTTCAACAGAACGCCATTAATTGATCAAAACGTATTCTAGGAAATGATGCTCTAGCTCAAATAAAAACAAAAATCATAATAGAACTTTTCAGTCCTAAAGTTAAACCATATAATAATCCTTCTAAATTAGGATTAGTTAATATATATTCTATGTAATATTGCGCTGGCCCTCTATTTTCTATAAAATAAAAACCAGGGTTATTAGAAATTTCATAAACATACCCGCTACTATAACCATAGAAATTTAATCAACTATCAAAAAATAATTCAAAATAAATATAATCTATAAAACTTATTAGATAAGAAATAGAGTATATTGGTAAGTAACCTCCTAAAAATAATAAACTAGTTAATATACACATTAATACTATACTTCCGTATTCTGCTAAAAAAAAGAATACAAAAACAACTGCAGCGTGTTCTGTCATAAATCCACTAACTAACTCTGATTCAGCCTCAGCTAAATCGAAAGGAGCACGATTAGTTTCCGCAATCGATCCTATGAAAAAAATAATAAAAATAGGCAATAATGGTAATATAAATCAAACAGCTCTTTGACTTTCTGTAACAACAGTAAGATTTAAGCTACCTGTTAACATAATAACTATTAATATAGCAGAACTTAATACTAATTCATAACTAATTAATTGAGCTGTACTTCTTAGAGACCCTAAGAATGCATATTTACTATTAGCACTTCATCCAGCTAATAGTATTCCATATGTAGCTAAAGATGAAACTGCTAACATATAGAATATACCTAAATTCATGTCATTAATTGATAAACCTGGTCCGTAAGGTATAACTGCATAACCTAAAAGTGCGAAAATTAATGTAATTACAGGTCCTAAAAAGAACAATATCATATTAGCTTGTGTAGGTGCAACATATTCTTTTAAAAGAAGTTTTAAGGCATCAGCAAATGCTTGAAGTAGTCCGTAGTAACCTACAACGTTCGGACCTAATCTTCTTTGCATACTGGCCATAGTTTTTCTTTCTGCCACTGTTACATAAGCTACCGCAAGTAAAGCAGGCACCAGCACTAAAACAACCTCGATAAGCGATACTATTGTTGGAATCATAAACATTTTTTTATTAAATAGAAATATTATTTTATAACACATGATAGCATATACTCATTTGTATACCTTCAGAGAGATGAAATAATCAGTCAACCATAACTTTAAGGCGTAAACGCTCTTTACAGGTTATGGATTATTTTTTTAGTAAAGATTTTTCGCCCTTACTTACTCTCATTTTAGATTCGAACTAAAATCAGTATCCACCCCACTATATTTGCCTTCCTTTCCTTTTTGACCGAAGGCAGGATCCTGCCTTCGGTAAGGATAAGAAGTACCCAGCTAAAAATAACAAGAGAGACCTAAGTCCCCCGATGTCATGATTAGTTTTTCTGGGACAATAGCCAAAATAGAGGAATACCTGCTTTACCATTAAGCTAATGGGAGTCATAGTATAGATGCATTTATGACTTTCTATACTATAATACTTAATTTAGGAAACTTAATTAAATAAGTTTTACAAGTAAACCCTTGTTAAGTCCAGTTAGCCTATCATTACTAACTGTTTTACTGAAAACAATAAAGGAATATCAAAGGTATATATACTTTATTTATCAATAGATTTACCCTTTCCTTTATAACTAGTAGAAGAACTATCTTCCATATTAGCATTTCTAAGTCTAGCTATTTCTGCAACCTCGAAAGCAGCTTCTTGAGCTCTACTTCTAGCTAGAGATGTTTGAAACTCTTCGTTCCATCTAGCCCTAGAGAAACCTTCTCGAGTAGATTCCCTTAAAGCTCTTGCTGCACCTTGAGCGCTACTTTCAGCCAATTGAGGTCTAGAGCTAGCATCAATAGCAGAAGATAGTTGAGAAGAATTAACTCGATGATTACCTTCAGTTAAACTAGAAAATTCAGCTATTCTTTTTGCACACAGATCACGTATAATTCCTAATGATACTCTAGATTCTGTAGTATCAATCAATTCGTCATGATCTGTAAAATCTGGTTGAGATAGATAATCAATATGCCCATTTATTTTAGATATTAGACATCTCAATGTATGTATATCTCTAATACTATCCACAGAATTTGTATGTGTTCAACTATACCATGAGTGTTCTATTTCATCGTAAGCAGATGGGTCAACAGATGAATAAAAGGGAGGATGATTTATAATACCCACTAATCTGGTGGTATTAGGGAACTTAGTAGTATAAATATTATATAATAACCAATCCATCGATTGCTGAGCATTATTCATTCGACCAAAATCTTCTGTGGGATGACTAAAATCTTCTGGTATAACATTCGACGGACCAGAAGGATGATCAATACCCAAGGCATTCATGTGGCTATAGCTATAAGTTGTCATAGCAGAAGATAAACTCGAAGGTGATTCAGAATCACTATCAGTATAAGCAACTGGTATGATGTTATTCAAGATTTTGTCTAAGAATTTTATAAAAAAATACTCAAAAAATTCTATAAAAAAACACGAAAGATATTCCTTAAATATAACAAGAAATACGGCTACACATGTCGGAAATAAAGCTAAAAAAATTAAAGATATTAAAAATGTGTAAGCTAATTTATTAAAAGTAAATTCTTCTTCCCTATCCTCGGAGGGGATCGGAGATCTATTTATTTCAAATATTATAAATGCAGAAAGACAAGAATTAATAGCTAAAAATATATAAACAAATATAATAGACAAATTTAATTCTTTAGCCATAAATATAAAAGGGAACTTAAAACTTATTGCGAAAAATACACCAATTAAAAATAATATAGCCCAGTACATTAAATCTATATTTTGAATATTATACATATAAGACGACTTATTTTGTATAATACTTTTTAAAAGAATAAATAGAAGTGTAAACGCAAGTAAAGCAGGCACTAGCACTAAAACAACCTCATAATCTTCTATCAATTAATTTTTTAATCATAGTATCACTACTATGCTAGGACTATATATTCACCCTATTTAGTCAGCCTCACTTCGGCTTCGCTCCTGACCCCTAAGGGGTATGGCGTAACAGCCAAATAGGGGGTATCACTTTTAGTCTCTGAAGGTTCTTTATAAGAAAACCAAGTTTTCCCTTAAAGCTTCCCTGCGGATTATTTATAATACAGTACTATTTGACTATTTTTACAGGTTTTCCCACAACTTGACGATATAATAATAATAACAATTACTTGTTAAAACGGCATAGGACATATTTAGTACTACAGATTTTTCAATTTTAGGGGGTAAAAAAAATTTTTTTTAGATGATACAAGCAGCAATTACCCCCCCCCCTTTTCTCATTTCAGACTCGAACTAAAATCAGGATATTAGAAGTATCCGGCTCTACCATTGAGCTAATGAGAATTAGTCTAGACTAATAAAAAAAATCCGAGTTTTCCTTACATATCCCCCCATAGGGGGATCTGGAGGAGCCACCCCTAATATAATACAGCTGCCTACTGCCTACCATATCCCCCTATGGGGGATCAGGAACAGACAAAGCATATAAAAAAAAATATATATTTTTTTTATCAGGCTGCCCTAAAAGTACAGCAGCCAGCTAGAAGTATGGCAAAAGAAAGAAAACTAACCCTTATCTTGGAGTGATTCGAACACTCATTAGTAAATACCAAAAATTTATGACCCCTTTATCTTGGCGTGATTCGAACACGCATTGTAGAACACCAAAAATTCTAGACTTACCCATTAGTCCACAAGATATTTGTGTGTATGTTATTATTATTAATTATAATAATAACATACACTTATTTTAAATAGTTCTAATATCACTTATTTATAGCCTAATAAGTCTTAGCTATTTTTTCTTAACATACACTAACATTGAGTTGAACTTGATAGGGAGCTATATAAAAAAAAAATATATTTTTTTTTTATCATGATCCCCGGAGGGGATACCCAATTAATAAAGTCTATTTCTTTTTTACTTACCCATACCATTTTTTGAACCCTCCTTCCTCTTACACTGCGTTCAAGGAGAGGAAGGGGGTGGCGGAGCCAAGAAAGAAACAAGCACTTGAGAAATAAACTCCGTTTTGGTATTTCGGGAGGAAATCCGCAAGCTCTCGTTTAAATTAATCATATCCGATTTATTATCCGTCTTGCTTTTGTAAAAACCCAGATTCACCACATCATCAAAGTCGATACTTAAATTATTTAAGTAATTTTTTATTGCTAATCCCCGCAGGGGATACGCAGGTCCCATTAACTTTAAATCCTTATAAGACTGAGCGATTGAAAAGCTTAAAAGTAAATTTTGTTTATTAACGCCTCAGGACCCATCTCCTTCCACAAATCCTAATAGCCAATAAGAAGTAATGTGAATTTTATGATTAGAAGTTCAATCCGTTCTCTTGGTATTCATTTCTGCTTTAAGAACCTCTACCTTGTTAAATATTTCCTCGGCTGAATTATCACTTCCCTCGATATATAAATTAAAAGCTTTCACTCAAGTATGGAAATTTAGTCTTTTACTAGAATTAAGTGAGTAATAGGTAAAAATTTCTATTAATTTCTTAACCTCAGATTGTTTTGAAACAATAAATCGACAAGATGTTTTAGATTTGTAAACCTTACCTATTCCGATCCCCGGAGGGGATCGTATTTTGAATAAAAATTAGTACTTTTACATCATCAATGTGAAGTTTCATTTCAAAAGTAAATCTTCAAAACTTATCTCTTAAATGTTGGCGCCAGCTCATAATGAAACAACCAGATCCCGCCGTAGGCGGGATACAGCATCAGTGAACCCTCTAAACCAATCGTATAAATTTTCTAAAATAAACTTATCTTTCCCTTTTGGTGCGTAGTCTAACGCAGGGTGGGCAACGCACCCCACCTTGGGTAAAAATGATGTTAAATAAAATCGTCTACCTAGATAAAAAAAAGGTACAATCAGCGAACCTAACTTGGCGGACGGCAAACTAAAAAAACCAGTACAAGTTGGTGCTTTTGTTAAGCCCTTTTGTCCACCGCTAATACATATTGTGAATTTTTGAATTTTTGTCATTTTATTAATTTATAAGGATAAATATCGTATTTATCACGTCCCTGTAGAATTGTGTCGATATAACCACTAGCCTTTCTCCGCTTTAACACTGAATGACCACTCCATATTTCTTACTGCTATGTTGCGTACCTACCCGACTTTCGGTTATTTCAGCGCACTCATCAACATAGTAACCGACTTAAATTTTAAAAAGCCCCCTGGGGGAGTCCAGAGGAGTCCTCCAGGGGGGGGGCGCTGCGCCCAGTTCTCTCACTTCGGTAAAACCGTAATGAACAGAGATACGATTTTACTTACTCATTATTCCGCTATGTAATAACAGATTCTGCCCTCACCGCACAACTAATCAGGATTCTGCCACTTAATAATCTCTTGATCAATTAATCGTAGTCTTTTCTAATTATAACATAGCATATTGGTATTGATTTCAGTCAAGAGTTTCTACTTAGAGTCGATCAATTTCTAGCGAAGCCAACCTAAAAAGCTTATTCATGAATCTACAACATGTACTTATGAGTTCTTCTCCTTAGAATTCCATCATACATATCTTTCCCACATTACTGCTGCGATTGTTACGGAACCCTTTCTTCATTTTTTATTTACCTTCCGGCCCAGGACTAAGGGATCAAGACCCTAGTCCTGGTCCTAGGCCGAGGGGTAAAAAATCAGAAGCACTCGTACGCCGGTAAGTAGAATCAGAGGAATTAAGTAGTTTGGTCTTGTAACCCTCATACGCCAGCACATTTTGTTAACTAGAAGACAAAAGAACTTTCTAGCGAGTAAAATGTTACTGTTTGAGCAGTACTAGCAGCTTGTTCTGATAATGATTAGCGTCTCACAATTAACTAAGCCTTAGGAACGGCTATGCAACAAAAAGGTTGGCTTCGCTAGCAATCAACATAATACACTAAAGTATAAAACAAAGATAAATTTCTATTGTTGAAAAACTAACAGTATTGGCTTCGCACAGATAATAAACATATCCCCCTTCTCAGAGAAGGTAAATAAATTCACTTAGGATTAAACCCAGAATAGATAATTACTCTAAGCTTATCTACTCTAAATATTAAGATCCTCCCTGACGGGGATCCACTTTTTTTATAAAAAAAAAAAGTGGATATACTAGATTAATAGTTCAACTAATCGGCCTCCATCTTTACACTAAAAGATCATCTAATATAGAGAGCTTGCGGGTTTCCTCCGGAAATACCAAAATATATAAATTCATTTCTTATTAATTTATGACGTGTGTATAGTCCACTAGATATTTAGCTTGAAGACTCCTAAATGTACTACAACAGAAGTATCCTCCTTAGGCGGTCTTGAACATACACTATTAAATAAAATAGTCCTGACATATAAAATAAAATAGATAGGGAGAACAGGACTTGAACCTGCAAGATCTCGCGATCAGATAAGCCTAAATTACCTAAGTTTACCAATTTCTTCATC